>OLSO01000105.1_pt1 | contig 85119 bp, 56 predicted proteins | sample 1672441 | NCBI WGS metagenome assembly OLSO01 (sample SAMEA3136686, study PRJEB25190) | human gut metagenome | biome: human gut; feature: human-associated habitat; material: faeces | place: Austria | collected 2013 | reverse complement strand
ATGCCCGGCCCGCAGCCTTGCCATTGCCGCCCCTTTATCTTTTGCATCGTAGGGAAGGGTCTTGACCCCTCCGCGGGGCGTCGAGGACGCCGCCCCCTACAACATTCACCGCAAACCTTCCGCCATGTATAGGGGAAAATCCATCCCTCCCGCGCCGTTTCTGTTACAGCCAACCCTCCGGGCCATCTTCGCCACCCCACCAAAGGAGCCTCACCCATGCCCAACGATTATGAAAATCCGAAATATACCAACAAAAACGAATACCACGCCGGGGACGGGCCGTTCCAGTTCCCGTGGTGGGCCATTGTCATTGCATTTGTGGTGTGGTGGCCGTTGGGTCTGGTGTTTATCGGCCTGAACGCCGCCATGAAAAACGGCAGGCTCGGCGGCTTTGAGCAAAAGGCCCGCGAGGCGACCCGGGACCGCACGGCATCCGGTGCAAAGCCGGTGTACACTGCCGAGTTCCGCCCCATCTACGATACCCCCGCCCAACCGCAGCCGAAGGCGGCAGCCCCCCATGCGGCTCCGCAGCAGGCGCAGGTACGGGCGGCGGGCAAAAAGCTCAAGGGCGCGGCGCTGGCCACCGGCCTGACGGTGGCGGGCGTGCTGCTGCTTATCTGCGCGCTGGCGGCGCTGCCCGACGCCATCTACTGGCTGCCCGAGGCCCTGACGGAGGGCGGCAGCTATTGGACCTGGCTGGTCGAGGATTCGATGCCGATGCTGATGTCGCTCACCGGCGGTATCGGCTGTCTGTTCGGTGCCAATCACATCCGCACCACCCGCCGTATGCGCAAGAAAATCGACAATATCGTCGGTGATGCGAAATATATGTACATTCAGGACATCGCCGACGCCATCCCGTGCAGCTATGAAAAATGCTGCAAGCATCTGGAAAACTGCATCGACGAGGGACTGTTCGGCCCGGGTGCCTATCTGGATATGCACCGCAAATGCCTTGTCGTCAAGGAGCGCCCGCCCGAGCCGACGCCCGCCCCGGCCCCCGCGCCGAAGCCGCAGAAGGCTGACCCGATGCCCGAGGCCGACCAGTACCAGAAAATCCTCGACGAACTGCGCCGCGTCAATGACGCCATCCCCGACGAGGAGATGACCGACAAGATCAGCCGTCTGGAGGCTGTGTCCGCCAAGATCTTTGAGCAGGCCCGCACCGACCCCGACAAGCTGCCCCAGATGCGCAAATTTATGGATTATTACCTGCCTACGTCGTTAAAGCTGCTCAATACCTACGCCGAGCTTGACAAGCAGGGCATCGAGGGCGAGAATATCTCGGAGTCCAAGCACCGCATTGAGCAGACGATGGACACGCTGGTCAAAGCGTTTGAAAACCAGCTGGACCGCCTGTTTGCCAGCGACGCCCTCGACGTCAGCACCGACATCGACGTTATGCAGAACATGCTGCGCGCCGACGGCCTGACCGACGATGCACCGTTTAAATTGTAAAAAGGCTTCCCCGTCGGGGGAAGCTGTCACCGAAGGTGACTGATGAGGGCAGACCGTTTGCGGTCTCCCGTTTGCGGGCAAGTCCCGCAAGCTCGCCCCTCATCCGTCTGCGGTCAGGGCCGCAGACACCTTCCCCCAAGGGGGAAGGCACCCCGCCCTGGAACTTTATCCACCGCAAAGGAGCCAACACCCCATGCAAAAATCCACAGGTCAGCTGCACAACAGCTGGCACAATTTTTCCAAGTACCGCCCGCTCATCCGCGAGCTGGTCACCCGCGACCTCAAGGTCAAATACCGCCGCAGTGTGCTGGGCTATATGTGGAGCATTTTAAACCCGCTGCTCATGATGCTGCTGCAAACGCTCGTTTTCTCCTACATGTTCCGGTTCGACATCCCGAACTTCCCGCTGTATCTCATCTGCGGCAACACCCTGTTCAACTTCTTCAACGAGAGCACGAACATGGGCATGGGCAGTGTGCTGGGCAATGCGTCGCTTATCAAAAAAGTATACGTGCCCAAGTTCATTTTTCCCATCAGCCGCGTGGTGTCCAGCTTTGTGAACCTGCTGTTCAGCTTGGCGGCCATCCTGCTGGTCATGCTTATCACCCGCTCGCCGTTCTACTGGACGATTCTGCTCGTCTGGGCACCGCTTTTGCTGCTGCTGGCGTTTTGCTGCGGCATGGCCGTGCTGCTTTCGGCGCTGGCGGTCTACTTCCGCGACCTGCAATACCTGTACGGTATCCTGACGATGGCTTGGATGTACGCTACACCGCTGTTTTATCCCATCTCGGCGCTGCCGCCTTTCATGGTGCCCGTCATCAAGCTGAACCCGCTGTACCATTACATCAACTGTATGCGGTGCCTTGTCATGTACGGCACGGTGCCCGGCCCCAACACCTGGATCGCCTGCATCGGCAGTGCCGTGGTCATGATGGGCGTCGGCCTCGCTGCGTTCCGCAAGCTGCAGCGCAACTTTATTCTGTATCTGTAAGGAGCTTTCCATGTCCATCATTCAGGTGGAGGATGTCTCGATGCGTTTCAACCTCGCGCAGGAGAAAACCGAGACCCTCAAGGAATACACCGTCAAGCTGCTGAAGCATCAGCTGTTTTTCAACGAATTTTACGCACTGCGGGACATTTCGTTCAAAATTGAGCCCGGCGAGTCAGTGGCGCTGATTGGCCGCAACGGCAGCGGCAAGAGCACGATGCTGAAGCTGATTGCCGGCGTTATGTACCCCACGACGGGCAGCGTGACCGTCAACGGCGAGATCGCGCCCCTGATCGAGCTGGGCGCAGGCTTTGACCTGGACCTGACCGCGCGGGAGAACGTCTTTCTGAACGGTGCGGTGCTCGGCCATGACCGCGCCTACATGCAGGAGCATTTCCAGAACATCATCGACTTTGCCGAGCTGTGGGATTTTGTCGATGTGCCGGTAAAAAACTATTCCAGCGGTATGATCGCGCGGCTGGGCTTCTCGATTGCGACAGAGGTCCGGGCCGACATTCTGGCCTGCGACGAGATTTTGTCCGTCGGTGACTTTATGTTCCAGCAAAAGTGCCACCAGCGGATGGAGCAGATGCTCTCCGGCGGCACAACGCTGCTGTTCGTCAGCCACGACATCAATCAGGTCAAGCAGCTGTGCAAGCGCGCCATCTGGATCGACCACGGCCACCTGCGCGGCGACGGCCCCGCGGAGGAGGTCTGCAACGCCTACGTGGAGGCGATGCAGCGGGGCGAGTAAAGGCTTCCCCCGAGGGGGAAGCTGTCCGCGAAGCGGACTGATGAGGGGCAAACTTTCCGCGGCAGCCCGTTGGCGGGCAACAGCGGCACAGCCGCCCCTCATCCGTCTGTGGTCGGGGCCACAGACACCTTCAGTCTACGCGCTAAGGGCCGCCTACGGCGGTTGCGCTTCGACACGCGCCTGCGGGCGCAGCCCCAAGGGGGAAGGCATCCCAGCCCAAGTAAGCAACACAAAGGAGACCCCATGCTGACCAAAAAACAAAACCTTACACGGGAAATCCTGACCGTTATCCTGCTGCTGGCGGCGGTGGCGGCCACGGAATACTGGTTCTTCCAGCTGTGGCGGCTGGACTGGCATGTGCCGATGTTCTACGGCGGCGACGGCATCTACTGGGTCGGTCAGGTGCAGCGCAGCTACGGCGAGCTGTCCGGCTCCCTCGGCTGGCCGTTCTATGAGGTCGCGGGCAGATACGACCCGAACTATGATCTGATCTACGACATCTTTGTCTGGTTCGTCGGCCTGTTCACCAAGGACACCGGCACGGTGTTCAACCTGTATGTCCTTGTCATCCCGTTTGCCAACGCGCTGGCGGGGTACGCGGTGTTCCGCATGGTCGGGCTGCGCCGCTGGCTGAGCTTTGCGTTCGGTCTGACGTTTGGCCTGACGCCCTACGTCCAGCAGCGCATGGCCGGGCACATGATGCTGGCCGCCTGCGAGTTTGTGCCGTTCTCGGCGCTGCTCTGTCTCTGGTGCGCCGAGGATGAACAGTTCAACCGCCCGGGCAGGGGCTTCTTCAAAAACAAGCGCAACTGGCTGGCGCTGGCCATGGCGTGGGGGATCGCCAACAACGGCGCGGCCTACTACCCGTATTTCACCTGCTTCTTCCTCTGCGTCACGGCGCTCTGTCTGATTTTGCGGGACCGCAGGTGGCGCGCGGGTACGTCCTGCATTGTCACGATTGCCGAGATCGTCGCCTGGATGATCCCCGACTTCTTCCCGATGGTGCTGGGCATCCTGAACGGACAGGGCAGCACGCTGACCAACGGCGTCTACCGCAGCCCCGTCGGCGCGGACATCTACAGCCTGCGCATCAGCAGCCTGCTGCTGTCGCCCAACGGCTTCGGCCTGCAGAAGCTCGCCAATTGGATGGGCCGCTACTTCCACGTTCTGGCCACTGACGAAGGCCCGATGTACAACGAGAACGCCTACGGCTACCTCGGCATTGTGGGCATTTTCGGCTTCCTCGCGCTGCTGCTCATGCTGCTGCGCAGCCGGGACTGGAAGGCGGGCCGCACCGAACGCCCCGAGTTGGGGGACCGCCTCTGGCTGCTGAGCCGCCTCAACGTCATGGCGCTGCTGCTGGCGACGATTGCCGGCTTCGGCGGCATCATCGGCATCTTTGTGCGGTTCATCCGCGGGTACAACCGCATCAGCCCGTACATTGCGTTCTTCGCGCTGCTGGCTGTCGGCCTGGCTCTTGAAAAACAGCTGACCCGGCGCACCGGGCGCAGCCGCAAGGCGCTGGCGGCTGTGGCCATCCTGCTGCTGGGCTACGGCTACTGGGAGCAGCAGGGCTTCTTCCGGCCTGCGTACGAGGAGATTCAGGACAAGTGGTATCAGGACGAGGCTTTTATGAACGAGGTCGAAGCCGCGGCAGGGGACGGCGCGATGCTTTTCACGCTGCCGTACATGAAGAACTTTGAGAACGGCTCGCTGAACAACATGTGGGATTACACGCTGCTGCGCGGCCCGCTGCACAGCAAGACGCTGAAATTCACCTACGGCGCGGGCTACGGCACGAAGAATGACCTCTGGTACCGCGAGACGAGCGAGCTGGAGCCGGACGCCATGGTGGCCGAGCTGCGCACACAGGGTATGACCGGCATCTATCTGGATCTGGACGGCTACCCCGAGGACGAGCAGCAATCGGCGCTGGCCGCCCTGACCGAGGCCGCCGGCTGCGGCCCGGAGGATGTCATCCACAGCGGAAGCGGGCTGCTCTGCTACATCCCGCTGGGGCAGGAGTAACGCATGAAACTGCAAAAAATAACGCAAAAACGATGGTTCTGGCCGCTGGTCTGCGCGGTGTCCGTCGTGTTCGGCTGGTGGTATTTAAGCATTGTGACCTGCGCGCCGCTGGGCGGCGACGATGAGCTTATCAACCTGCAGAACTACTATTATATTACGCACACCTCGTTTGGCCAGAGCGTGCTGGACTACCTTGGCGATTTGTGGGAGCAGTTCAGCCTGCAGAACGGGCGGTTTCGGCCCTTCTCGTCGCCGCCGGTGCGCGGCCTGACGAGCTGGTTCCTGGGGGATCTGGTCGGCTACCGGCTCTACATTCTGGCGTGGACCTACGCGGACATTGTGCTGACGGCGTGGCTCGTCGGCAAGGCGTCCCGCAACAAAAAGCTGGGCATTGCCTGCCTCTGCCTGCTGCCGATGATGTTCAGCGTCTGGCAGGACTCCACGGGCAACAGCCTCTACTCCTACGGCGCACTGGTGCAAAGCACGCTGCTGCCCGCGCTCGTCGCCGGGCTGGCCGTGCTGCGCTGGCAGGACACCGGCCACAAGCGGTGGGCCGTGCTGGCGGGCTACTGTATGTTCCAGTGCTGCGCCACGTTTGAGATCGGCTTTACCTATATCGTCCCGATTTTTGGTCTGGCGTGGCTCTACACCGACAAGGCCCGCGACGCGCTGCGGTTAAGCATCCCGGCGCTGCTGGGCGAGTGCGTGACGCTGGCCTTCAATATGGGCGCACGGCTCATGAACACGCTGCGGGCCGCGGGCATTCTCGAGGGCAGCGTCTCCCAGATCGAGGGCATCTCCCCGAACTTTGACCTGCCTGCCATCCTGCGCACCTGGGCCATGCAGATGTCGGCGGGCTTCCCGCTGAACGCGATGCTGTTCGGCAAGATGCGCCCCGGGAAAATATATCCCGTGGACGTACTGTGCGGCGTCATGGTGGCCGGTGCGGCAGTGGCCGCGCTGGCGGCGCTGGATAAGCTGCCGAACAAAAAGCAAAATCTGCTGCTGTTTTTAAGCGGCCTTGCCATGCTGTCCGCCCCGGCACTGCTGATCGGGCTTTCGCCCAAGTACCAGCAGCCCGGTCAGGTGGACTGGCGGCACGGCTACATTCCCCAGACCGTGGAGAGCTTCGGCGTCGGTTTAATGGCGCTGGCCGTGCTGGTGATGCTGCTGCGTTGGGCGCGCGGCAAGAGCTGGTGGCCCGGGGGCCGCGCGGTGCTCTACGGTCTGCTGGCCGTCTGCATGGCCGGGTCGGTGGTCTGGCAGCGCGCCGCGACCCGCTCGGCCTACGACCAGGGCGGGCGCGCCTACACGGTCTTTGGCGACGGCGTCGCCGCGGGCCTGGCCGCCGACTGCGGCGACACGCCGGTGGTGACCGATTACATGATCTGGGGCGGCCATGAGGTTGCGGAGAACGCCTTCTTCCTGTGCTACGGCGATCTGGACGCCGATGCCCACGCCCTGCAGGTCTGGCGCACCGAGGACCACGCCGACGACGAGGCAGTGTACCGCGTCGGGTTCACGCTGGGGCAGGACAGGCACTACGACATTGCCTGGTGCGGCCTTGGCCACGGGGCAGACCCGGATGTGCTGACAGATGTCGAGGTCTGGCTGCCCGCGGGCACCTTCCTCTATGATGTGCTCTATTACACAACCGCCGATGGCGAGGAAGTGCGCAGAGAGGTCTACCCCGACAAGAACGGCTCCATGATCACGCTGGACGGCAAAATTCTCGCGGACAGCATCCGGCTGGCCGCTCATTAGGAGGCACCCCGCCCTGCGCATAACGCAAATCGGGGCCTGTGGGGCGGCCTGCCCACAGGCCGCCGTGCCCGCCTGTGGAAGTGCAAAGCCTGTTGGACTGCCACCCCGTAGGGGCCGGGCATGCCCGGCCCGCTGCCCTCCCGCAAAAGCCCGTCCGTCTTCCCGCCGCGGGCCGCAGCTATGCGGCCCCTGCGTACTCTATCCATTCAAGGAGGTGCCGCCCTTGGCACAAAATAAATCCCGCCGCCTGCTGTGGGCGGTCAGCCTTGCGGCGCTGGCGGCATTTGCTGCGGCCATGGTCTGGCTGCACTACCAGCAGCTTTGCTCCCCCGGCGGCGGCAGCGACCCCTATACCTCCGACCTTGGTATGCACCTGGCCTTCGCGCAGCGCGGCATGGTCTACTCCACCGTGTCGCTGCTCATCGGCCCGGCGTATGCACTGGCCGGGCGCATCGGCATTGCCGTGCTGCTGGCGGCGTTTCATCTGGCCGCCGTCGCCGTGTTCGCCTGCGGCCTGCGCACTGCCCTGCCCGATGCCCCGCGCCCGGCGCGGCTGCTGGTCAGTCTGGTGGTCAACCTTGCCACGGCGGTCTGGATGCCCCGCGGCGGCTACTGGTACCAGGGCACTGTCGGCGGCACGATTTATCACAACACAACGTATATTATGCTCGCGCCCTTTGCACTGCTGGCGATGCTGGCCTTTTACCGTGTCTGGCCGACGATGTGCGGTGACCTGGATCTGCGTGCCTACGCGGTCTACACGGTGCTGCTGACCGTGGCGACCAGTTTCAAGGCCAGCCTGATCTTTGCATTCGCCCCGGCGCTGCTCGTGCTGCTGGTTGCCGATTTTGTGCGCACCCGCGCCAAAAATCTGAAAAATGAGATCATCATGGGGTGCAGCGTTTTCCCCAGTGTAGCGCTCTGCTTTATCCAGGCCAGCGTCCTGTTTGCCGAGGAAGGCTCCGGCATACGCCTGATTTTCGCCGTCCCGTTTGACCACCACCGTATGCTGTGGGGGCCGTTCAACGAGGCCGGCGTGCTGGGGCTGGCGCGGTCCTTCGTCTTTGTGGCGGCAGTGGGGCTGCTGCTGGGTCGCGCGGCGTGGCAGCGCTTCCGCTACCGGTTCAGCCTTTTCACCTTCGCCGTCTCGCTGGCCGAGGCGCTGCTGCTGGTCGAAAGCGGTGAGCGGCTCTATCACGCCAACCTCTGGTGGGGGCCGTTCATCTGCTTCTGGGTGTTCTGGCTCGAGTCCGTCAGCGTCTTTTTGCAGCAGACGCGCACCGGGGCCGTGCCCCGCTGGCGGCTGGCCGTCTGCGCCGCCGCGCTGGCGTGGCACATCGTCAGCGGCGTCTGCTTCTTAGTCATGCTTTTGCAGGGCGTAAGCTATAACGTGCCGATCCTGACGTATAATTTGTGGTAAAAAAACTCCCGGGAAGCCGCGGCTTCCCGGGAGTTTTTGGCTTCCCCCTCGGGGGAAGCTGTCGCCCGCAGGCGACTGATGAGGGCAGACCTTGAGGGTGTTGCCCGTATACGGTGTCGTGGGGCAGACTTTGCCCTCATCCGTCCGTGGTCGGGGCCACGGACACCTTCAGTCTACGCGCTAAGAGCCGCCTACGGCGGTTGCGCTTCGACACGCGCCTGCGGGCGCAGCCCCGAGGGGGGAAGGCAATCTCATTTTTTACCCTCATGCCCGCCCGGCAGCGGCAGACTGCACACCAGCGCAATGCCCAGCGCCAGGGCCAGCGCGACCTTGAAGGTCTCGCCGCCTTTGCTGGCGAAAAGCTCCTGCTCGCCCTGCAAAAAGTAGTAGGCCGTGTAGTAGATGCCCGCGCCCGGCACAAGCGGAAAGATGCCCGGCAGCAGAAAAATCGTCACCGGGGCCTTGTGGCGGATGGCAAAGAACCGCGCACAGCCGGTCAGCGGCAGCGTGGCGACCAGCGTCGCAATCGCCGGGCTTAACGCGAACAGCTCCACGCAGAAGATGTAGACCATCCAGCCCACCGCGCCGGTCAGGCCGCAGGCCAGGTAGTGCCGCCGCGGCATCTGGAATGTGATGCCAAAGCTGATCGTTGCAATGACGACCACCACAAAATGGGCAAAATAATGTGTCCAGACCGGCATCACGCCACCCCCCATCCACGGGCCATGATCCAGCCCAGCACCACGCCGCCCGCAATGCTGCCCGCAATCAGCAGGGCATCCAGCAGGCGGATGGAGCCGGACAGGTAGTCGCCGTTCAGAATATCCCGCACGCCCATCGTCAGGGCAACGCCGGGGGTCAGCACCATCAGCGCGCCGATGATCGCCGCGTTGGCGTTGACGGCGGGCACGACGGTCTGCACCGCAATGGCCCAGATCGTGCCGCAAAACGCCGCCACAATGTCGGTGAATATCCGGTTGATGCCGTGCCGCGCAAACTGCTGGCAGACGAGCGCCTCCAGCAAGCCCGCCACCGCGGCCACCGGCATGTCTGCCAGCGTGCCGCCGAACAGGTACGCGAACCCCGCTGCCCCGACAACGCAGGCCAGAATTTCCAGCTGCGGTGTGCTGCGCGGCAGCGTACGGGCCGTGTTCAGCCGGGCTTCGGCCTCGACGACGCCCAGCCTGCCGGCGGCCAGCTCACGGGAAAGCTCGTTCACGGCCTCGACGCGGCCCAGATGGACCGACACGGTGGGCACGTGCCGCACCAGCGAGACGGCATCCCGCCCCGGCAGGTGCGCCGACGCAAAGATGCCGTTGGTCAGAACATAGACATGGAAGTCCCGCACACCGAGGCTGGCGGCCATGATCTCCATGGTCTGCTGCGCGCGGAACACCTCGCCGCCGTTTTCCAGCAGGGTCTGGCCCGCGTCCATGACCAGCTCCAGCGCACGGTCAAACAGTGCATCAGCCACGGATATTCTCCCGCACAGCGTTGAATTCCGGGTAATGGGCGTACAGATGCTGCGCGATGGCCTCCATGAGCAGGTAGTCATGCTCGGAGTCGATGTCGATGATGCCGGTGTCCATCATAACGCTGACGCCGAACTTGGAGTGCCACAAAATCGGGTCGGGGTTGTCCACAAGGAACGCGCGGCGGATGACGTAAATCGACGCATTGACGTCGTATACCTCGGGTGCCTGCTGACGGCCCGTGAACTGGCTCTCGATGACCATCTCGGCGTGGTCGCCCACGATCTTGAACATATTGAACCACGGATTGCGGCGGGCCTCGCAGACGCTGAAAATAATTTGCAGGTCCTCGCGCTGCTGCGCTTTGGCAAAGGCGTTCTCGATGTCCTGCTCGGTGCGCAGGGGGCTGGTGATGTCCAGATCGATCATAGCATCGTACTGTTTGCCGGTGTGGGCCTCCATGCGGGCAAAGCTGTCCTTGTAGACCTCGACCTTCGGCACGCGGTCCCCGCCCAGCTCGGCCCCGCGGGGCAGGTAGATGACCTCCGGGTACTCGGCAGCCACCAGTCTGGCCAGGTCCTCGCTGTCGGTGTTCAGCGCAACGTCGATTTCCAGCTCCGGGTGCTTTTTAATGAACAGCTCCGCGGCGCTCAGCGAGTAATACACCAGCGGTTTGCCGCAGAAATTTTTCAGGTTCTTGTTTTTAAAGCCCTTGCTGCCGGCACGGCCGCAAATTGTAATGAGCAGTCTCTTCATTGTACGTTCTCCCCCAAGGTAAGTTTCAGCACGTTCAGTGCCAGCGCGGGCGGGTTGCAGCTCTCGCCGCTGCCTGTCAGCGCGTAGTCCACAAAATATTCCATCTCCCGCTCATAGCGGCGGTTGACGTCCTCCTCATAGTGCTGCACGGTGCCGTCCGGCAGGGTCAGCGTGCCCGCGCCAAAGTCGGCCAGATAGCTGCCATCATGGCAGAAAAGCTCGATGCTGCGCCGGTATCCGCGGCCAAAGTAATCGAGATGCACCTCGGCCAGCAATGTGGGGTATCTGGCGATATACACCGACAAATCGTCGGAGTCAATTTCGAGGTCGGAGTAGGTGCCCTTGAAATTGTACAGCTTTTCAGGCACGCCGAACAGCTCGACGAGGTAGTCCCATTCGTGGATGAGGTCAATCGTCACGCCGCCGCCCAGCGCCTTGTGGGCGCTGTAGACCGTGCGGTAGTCCACGCCGGGCCGCCAGTCGGGCAGATAGCTTGAGCAGATGACCCGCGCGCAGTAGGGGTGCAGACCGGGCAGCCGGTCCTTGAGCGCCAGCATGACGCCGCACCACCGCATGGGCGCGGCCACATAGGCCTTTTGCCCCGCGGGCAGGCAGTCGGCCAAATCCAGTCCGGTCTGCTCGGCAGAAAAAATCGGCTTTTCGATGAAAAGTGCCCCGCCGCGGCCTCTGACCCGGGTCAGAGCGTCGGCGTGCAGGCTTGTGGGGTTCGTGATGAACACCATGTCATAGTGTGCGGGCACGTCGGCCAAATCGGTGTACTGGGCGTGCAGCAGCGCGGCCACGCCGTCCCGCAGCGGGCGGGACAGGTCGCTGCGCAGCGCGTCGGCCTGTAAAGTCCAGCCCCGGTCCGCACAGAGGTTGGTCAGATTTTTTAAATGGCGCGTCCCGATGGAGCCCAGCCCCACGAACAGCGCGGTGATGGTACGCATAGGAGATCCCCTTTGCTTTGATTTAGATGCAATGTAGGGGCCGGGCATGCCCGGCCCTCAGCCTTGCCCATAGTAGGGCGGTATATTTTACGTTGCGGGCCGGACATGTCCGGCCCCTACAGGGTCACGCTTTTTCGATCCTGTCCATCAGCTCAATTGCCTTCAGGTCCTTTTCAAAGCTCCACTTCGGCTGCTCGTCGCCCTTCAGCACGGCAAAAAAGTTCGTCAACTCGTCCACATAGGCGTTTTCTACAACGTTGTCGCTGTAGCGGCTGTCGTGCTCAAAGCTGGCGTAGGTGTTGACAAACCGCTTGTCGCCGTCCTTGAACTCGTACAACGCCTTGGGGTTGCCCTCCCAGAACAGGTGGATGCCGTCCCCGAAGCACTCAAAGCTGCGCATGGCCTTGCGGCTGACGACGTCGGCGGCCAGCACACCCTGCACGCCGCCCTTGTGGCGCAGCAGCAGCGTCACGCAGTCGGGGTAGGGGAGCCCTAAGTCGCTGATCGTGTCCTTCTGCACGGTCACGCTCTCCACGTCGCCGAAGGCGTCCAGCAGCCACGGCAGGTCGATGCCGAAGATCTCGCGCACGCCGCCGGTGCGGGCGTTGCCGACGAAGAAGTTTTTATAATTCTCCCACGGGTGCCAGTCGGGCAGATACTGCCCGATGTGGTAGATGTAGTGTACGGGCTTGCCAAATTCCGCGACCTGCTGTTTAATATACTGTGTCTCGCGGCGGTACAGCATCGTGGAGGACAAAAACAGCGGCAGTTTTTTGGCCGCAGCCTTGGCCATATTCTCCCGGTAGCCGTCGCTGACCAGATTCAGCTCGGTAAAGACGGGCAGGTCGTGGTCCAGCAGCTCGCCGATGACCGCCGCGTGGGCCAGCGGTGCGGTGCAGACCAGCGCGGCGTCGGGGTGCTCGGCGGCGACGGCCTCGCCGATGGTGGCATAGGCTGCGTCCGCCAGACCCAGCCGGAGGGCCTCGTCGCGGCGGCTCTCGGCGGTATCCACGCCGACGATCTGAATAGCCGCATCAATGCCTTTGGTCAGCCGGGCGCGGCGTTTGCCCATGCTGCCTAAACCGACGATGAGAAGTTTCATACCAAAACGCTCCTTTGCGGGTCAAATTCCGGCACAGGGCCGTCATAAAAGATTTTAGGTCTGGCAAAATCAAATTTTGCCAGCACAGCGCAGATTTTTTCGCTGGTCTCGCCGCCGTTATACGGGCTGACGGCGCCGGCCGCCACGGGGGCAAACGCCGGGGACAGCGCCCTGCGCAGCGCGGCCTCGATGGACGGCTCGTCGGCGTCGCAGCAGAGCACGTTCGCGCAGATGGCGCGCCCGGCCTGCCGTCTGCCGATGTTGACCGTCGGCACCTTAAAGGTGGGCGTCTCGACGACACCGGACGACGAGTTGCCCGCCACGAGCGCCGCGCAGTCCATGGCGGAGAGGTAGCGCCGCAGACCGAGGCTCTGCACAAATCCGGCGCGGTCCGGGTGGGCGGCGGCGAACGTCTGCATCATGGCGGTGCAGACCTGCCCGCCCGCGTCGGCGTTCGACCCGGTGATGAGCCAGAACACGCCGTCCACGGCGGCCATAGCGTCACACAGCGCCTGCACCTGCACAGCGGGGGAGCCTGCGTCGGGGGCGGTCTCGGGGTGGTAGGTCACGAGCGCGAAGGGCTGCATGAGGTCAAACCCAGTCGATTTACACAATTCCTCACGGCTCATTTTGGGCAGAGTGCGGATGTTTTCATCCCCCAGCCCGCCGACGCAGAACACGGTGTCGGGCGCTTCGCCCATCCGCACAAGCCGCGCGGCGCTGTCGGCGCAGGACGGAAAGTGTACCGCCGCCATTTTGCTGATGCAGTGGCGGTAGTATTCGTCCGCCGCGCCCAAGGTCACGTCGCCGCCCGAGATATGGGCAATCGGGATATGCCGCGCCGCTGCCGCAGCGGCCACGGCGAAGATCTCAAACCGGTCCCCCAGCAGCAGCACGGCGTCCGGGCGGTGGGCGGCAAAGTGGTTGTCGAAAATTTCCATCGTGCGTGCGATGGTTTTAGCGACGGGCTCATCGGCGTTGTCGGTGAAGATCGGCAGTCTTGCCGCGATGGGCAGGCCGTCGGCTTCGATTTCATGCACGGTCTCGCCCAGACGCGGGCAGAGGTGCGCCCCAGTCACGACGAGCTGCAAGTCCAGCACATCGGACGCCGCGATTTTCTGCACCACCGGGCGCAGCAGGCCATATTCCGCCCGCGTGGCGGTAACGACGGTGATGGTACGCATGGTGTACTCCTTTGCCAAGCCGGGAACGGCAGTCTCCCGGGAACTCCTACTTTCTTTTGTGACCAAAAGAAAGTAGCAAAGAAAAGTCCCGCTGTTTCGACGCAGCGGACCCGCGACTTAGGGGCTGCACGCCCCTAAGAACCCCAAAGAGGAAGTCGGAAGTCTCGGCGGCTAAACGGACGCAGTATTACTGTCCGTTCTTAACGCCGCCGAGCCTTCCTCCACCTTAAATTCGGGAGTTCCCCCGAACCCCCGTGTTTTTTAACGGATGCTATAACCTCGGGCGGCAGCCCGCAAAAGGCTCCCCATCAGGGGAGCTGGCCGAGCCTGCGAAGCCTGAAGGGTCCCGACGGGCTGTGTGTTGCCACCCGTTTTCGGGCAACCACCCGTCAACTGCAAAGGGGCGGGCTGCCGCCCTCCCTTGCCCCTCTCGTGCACGACGATTCACGGCAGTCCGTAGGGGCCGGGCATGCCCGGCCCGCAACCTTGTTATGCCCGCCGTCAACGGGCTGAACCCTTCCGGCCTGCTCCGCGGCCACCTCCCCTGATGGGGAGGCTTCTCTCGCGGGCTTCGCCCGCGCAAAAGGCTCCCCTTTTAGGGGAGCTGGCCGAGCTTGCGAGGCCTGAAGGGTCCCGACGGGCCTTGCGTGGCCGCCCATCAACGGGCATTCACCCACTAACTCCCGCGGCGGCCTGGGGGCAGGCCGCCCTACGTACCCCTTTTAAGTTGGCTTGTAGGGGAGGGGTCTTGACCCCCCGCGGGGCGTCGGGGACGCCGCCCCTACAGCCTTTACCACTACCTTTTTGCCTGTTGTAGGGGGGATTCATCCCTCTCGGCAAGGCGTTCCTCACACCTCGATCTTCTCATCCTCGGCAAAATCGCGTTTCGCGGTCTGGCCTAAAATCTCATGCCAGCGCATGGGCGAAATCCCATCCCCCGGACGCTTCGTTGTCAGATTTTCCTCGGTGAAAACCTCACCCGCTTTGATTTCCCGGGCGGCCACAATGCTCTTGCGGGCAATGGCTTTGTTGGGGGCTTCGCTGGCGGTCAGGTGCTTGTGGCCGTCGCCGAGGGCGGCTTCTGCGTGGCGCACGGCCAGCACCATCGCCGCAAACTCGGCGGGGTCCAGGCTGGCCTTCTGGTCGGGGCCGGGCAGGGATTTGTCCAGCGTAAAGTGCTTTTCAATGACCTGCGCGCCCAAAACCGTCGCGGCTACGTCGCATTCCCAGCCGGGCGTATGGTCGGACAGCCCCACCGGCAGACCAAACTGGTCGTACAGCTCGATCATGGCGGTCAGGTTCGCGTCCTCGTAGGGCGTCGGGTACTGCGTGTTGCAGTGCAAAATCGTCACCTCGGGGCAGCCGCCGTCATCCAGCACGCCCAGTGCGTCGGTGATCTCGTCCAGCGTGCTCATGCCCGTGGAGAGCAGCACCGGCGTTTTCTGCGCGGCCATGGCCTCGAGATACGGCAGGTTCGTGATCTCGCCGGAGGGGATTTTTAAAAGCGGCAGACCCAGCGTGCCCAGGAACTTCACGCTCGGCACGTCAAACGGCGCGCTTAAATACTGGATGCCGATGGAATCGCAGTATTCCTTTAATTCTTTATGCGCCTCAAACGAGAAATGCAGCTTGCGGATCATCTCCAGCTGGCTCTCGGCGGCATCGGTGGTCTGCTTCTGGTACTCGGCCTTCTCGGCAAATTTGCTGACCACCAGCTCGGGCACGGCGGTCTGATATTTTACAATGTCCGCGCCGCATTCTTTAGCAACGCGGGCCATCTCCTTGGCCATTTCCAGACTGCCGTTGTGGTTGACCCCGGCCTCGGCTATGATCGTTACAGGCATAGGTAAAAACCTCCGGTTTTTATAGTGAGGAGTGAGAAGTTAGGAGGGAGGAGTTTTTGGTTTCAGCTGAAAGCCCCGTTTTATGTGTCGCTCCTCATTCCTCACTCCTAACTCCTCACTGGTTTACTGCTGATTCTCCAGCTTTCTTCTCATCTTCTCCAGCTCCTCCAGCTGGCCCATGTCCATCCAACTGCTCTCGCTGATGGGATAGACGCCGACCTTCTCCCCGGCCCGGCGGTAGCGCTCGATCACATCGGGGAAACCGATCTTCTCGCCGTCGCGCATTTCCTCCACGACGCGTGGCTCCACCACGTAGACGCCGGTGTTCGTCAAAAAGTCCAGCTCGGGCTTTTCGCGCATGGCGGCAATGCTGCCGTTCTCGCCCAGCTCCACCACGCCGTAGGGCACGGTATAGTGCTTGAACGCGCAGATCATCGTGACCAGGTTGCCGTGGGATTTATGGTACTCATAAATGTCGCCGAAGTCTACATCCAAAAGCGTGTCACAGTTCGTAAAAAAGAACGGTGCTTTGACTTTTCCTTTCAGCAGGCAGAGCCCGCCGCCGGTGCCCATGAACACTTCCTCGTCGGCAAAGTCCACGTTATAGTCCTTTTCCAGTTCATTGAAATAGGACTTGATCATGCCCTTTTTGTAGTTCACGATCATCGTGAAATCGTGGCAGCCGAAGTCCCGGAACCGGTCCATGATCAGCTCGGCAATGGGCTGCTCGCCCACGGGGATCAGCGGCTTGGGCAGAATTTTTGTGTACGGGTACAGCCGCGTGCCCAGCCCGCCCGCCATCATCACAACGGGAATATCGACCTGCTTGCGGTTGTCCAGATCCAGGCCGTGGGCAAAGATGATGTCGGTGATGATGCCGCGCTTGTTCAGGACCGGCAGCGCGTCGATGCAATGCTCCTGCAAAATGCTGCGGGCCTTGCCGCGCTCGGACACCGAGACGCTCAGCGGATGATAGTTGGCCGCATGGTCCACGGTCTGGTCCGGTGTGCCGCCGCGCAGGAAAAACTTGCGGATGTCACCGTCGGTGATGACGGCCTTCAGATGTCCCTCCGGTGCAATGAACAGGATGCGCTGGCCGGTCTCGTCCAGCTTGCGCAGCGTTTCCAGCACCGTGGCGGTGGGCGCAATAAAAAGTTCTTCTACTTTTATCAAGGGTGGTCCCCCTTTGCAATTACTTGGCCCCCTCTGCGAGGGGGCTCCCGCCGCAGCGGGTGGGGGAGAGAGCCTTACGGCTATCCGAAATATTTCGGGCAATGGCAAGGTTCTCTCCCTCCGGCCCTGCGGGGCCACCTCCCTCGCAGAGGGAGGCAAGGGCACTTACAGCCCCAGCACCGCTTCGATCACGCGGTCACAGTCCTCAAAGGACAGGTTCGTGGAGCAGGGCAGGTTGACAATATACTTGCGGTAGTCCAGCGCCTTATCCAAACCGTAAGCCTCGTTGCGGGGGTAGTCGGCCTGCTCATGGATGAGCGCCCACACCGGGCGGGTCTGGATGTGCCGCGCCTGCAGCTTCTCGATCACAGTGTCGCGGTCCAGCCCGGAATCCTTCAGATACAGGCTGAAGAACCAGTGGTTGGAGCGGCACTCCCCCTCGCGGAAGGGCAGGATGCGCAGCCCCTTCACGCCGTCCAGCGCGGCCACATAGCGGTCATACAGCGCCTTTTTGTGGGCGATGAAGCCCTCGAGCCGCTCGAGCTGGGCAAGCCCTAAGGATGCCTGCACGTTCGTCATGCGGTAGTTGTAGCCGACCTCATCGTGCAAAAATTGCAGCAGATCGGTCTTGGCCTGGGTGGACAGATGCTTGGCGTGCTCGGCCCAGTCAGCGTGGTTGGACACGACCATGCCGCCCGCGCCGGTGGTGATGATCTTGTTGCCGTTAAAGCTGTAGCAGCCGATGTCGCCGATGGTGCCCGCAAACTTACCGGCAAACGGGCCGTCGGTGCAGCGGGTGCCGAGTGCCTCGGTGGCATCCTCAATGACGATGAGGCCGTAGCGCTTGGCTATCGCCATCAGGCGGGGCATGTCGGCCATGTTGCCGAACACATGCACGACCTCCAGCGCCTTGATGTGTGCGCCGGTGGCTTTGTTGTACAGCCTGCCGTCCCGCAGCTCGCAGCGGTTCGCACAGAAATCCTCGACGGCGTCGGGGTCAATGCACAGGGAGTCGTCGCAGCCGATGAAGATCGGCTCCGCGCCGACATAGCGGGTCAGCGGGTTGACGGCGGCGATAAAAGTCAGCGTCGGGACGATGACCTCATCCCCGCGGGTGATGCCGGCGGCCATAGCGGCCAGATGCAGCGCGCTGGTACCGGCGTTGCAGGCCACGGCGCGGGGCATGCCCACGTAAGCGGCCAGCGCTTCCTCGAACTCCGTGACCTTGCCGCCGCTGGTGGACACCCACCCCGACGTGATGGCCTGCCCGGCCAGCTCGGCCTCGCGCGCGCCGAAATTCGGAACCGAAAGAGGAATAAATTCAGACATGGTACTGCCTCCAAACTCTATCCTGGTGCCCGCCGTGCAGCGGCGGACGGAATTTTACAAATATTCTATTTTATTATACCGCGTTTGCAGGATAAGGGCAAGAAAAAGATGCGATGGACTTTCTGTATCTTTCCCCCGGGGAAAGCCCGTTTTCCCGTTGACAAACCTTCTCCCTTGCACTACTATAAGTACTGAATATAAAGTATAAAATAGGGGGTTTACCATGAAATACGGTTTTATCGGCTGCGGCAACATGGGCGGGGCTGTGGCGCGCGCGGTCTGCAAGGGCGCCGGGTCCGGCGATGTACTGCTGGCCAACCGCACGCCTGCCAAGGCACAGGCGCTGGCGGACGAGCTCGGCTGCGCCTGCGGCACGAATGAGGAGGTCGCCGGCATCTGCGACTTCATCTTTCTGGGCGTAAAGCCCCAGATGATGGCCGATATGCTCGACGAGCTGACCCCAACGCTGGAGGCCCGCGCCGAGAGCCGCCCTTTTGTGCTGGTCACGATGGCGGCGGGCCTGTCGATGCAGCAGATCCGCCAGATGGCGGGCAGCGGCTATCCCATCATCCGCATGATGCCCAACACCCCCGTGGCGCTGGGCGACGGCATGATCCAGTACTGCTCTGACGATGTGGAGCCGGAAAAAATGGCCGAGTGGCTCACCGCCATGGCCCCTGCAGGCCGTCTGGACGCCGTGCCGGAGAGCCTGATCGACGCCGCAAGCGCGGTGTCCGGCTGCGGACCGGCCTGGGCGTACCAGTTCATCGAGGCACTGGCCGACGGCGGTGTCGCCGCAGGTCTGCCCCGCGCCAAGGCGCAGGAGTACGCCGCCCAGATGCTTTTGGGCAGCGCGCGGATGGTGCTGGAGACCGGCAAGCACCCGGGCGAATTGAAGGACGCCGTCTGCAGCCCCGGCGGCTCGACCATTCAGGGCGTGCGCCTGCTGGAGGAGCGCGCTTTCCGCGGTGCCGTGACCGACGCCGTGCTGGCCGCGTTTGAAAAGACAAAGGATTTGGGGAAGAAGTGACCCTTTCCGAGAATGTAGGGGCGAGCATTGCTCGCCCGCAGACTTGACGGAAAAAAGTGCTTTTCCAGGAAAATACCCCGCGCGGCAGACGCCTGACGGGCGAGCAATGCTCGCCCCTACAAAGCGGTTGCCAAACAGGAATAGAAAGAGAAATTTTATGCGTATCGTCGTTAAAGTAGGCACCAGCACGCTGGCACATCCCGGCGGGCTGCTCAACATCCGCCACACCGAGGATCTGGTCAGGGTGTGGAGCGATATTCAGAACGCCGGACATCAGCTCATCGTCGTATCGTCGGCGGCCACGGGCCTCGGCGCAGGCAAGCTGCAAATTGAAAAGCCCGGCGACCTTGTCACCAAGCAGGCTGCCGCCGCGGTGGGCCAGTGCGAGCTGATGTATACCTATGACCGGCTGTTCGGCCAATACAACCATACCGTGGCCCAGATGCTGCTGACGTGGGAGGATTTTGACCACGAAAACCGTCTGCACAACCTGCAAAACACGCTGGAGCGTCTTTTGCAGCTGCACGCCATCCCCATCATCAACGAAAATGACCCCGTCGCCTGCGAGGAATACTCTTTGGGCGACAACGACACGCTGGCTGCGCTGGTGGCCAAGTGCATCCACGCCGATCTGGTCGTGTTGATGTCCGACATCGACGGCCTGTACACCGCCGACCCGCACACCCACCCGGACGCAAAGCTCATCCCGGTGGTCGAGGAGATCACGCCGGAAATTGAGCTGCTGGCGGGCGGCGCGGGCTCGGCCCTGGGCACCGGCGGCATGCTGACGAAGGTCACCGCTGCCAAGCGTGCCACAGAGGCCGGTGTGGACATGATCATTACCAACGGTGCCCACGCCGAGGTGTTGTACGACATTGTCGAGGGCAAGCCCGTCGGCACCCGGTTCGTGGGCCGCAAGGCATAAGGGAGGTCTGACCCCATGACTACGCAGGAAATTTTGCAGGCCGCTCAGGGCGCAAAGCTGCCGCTGGCGCTGGCCGACGCCGACACGAAGAACGCCGCGCTGGAGGCAATGGCCGTTGCGCTCATCGCCGCGCAGGATAAAATTCTGGACGCCAATAAGCAGGACGTCGAGAACGCCCGCGGGCGGGTCAGCGACGTGATGCTGGACCGTCTGGCGCTGACGCCGGGCCGCCTGACCGACATGGCCAAGGGTATGCGCGAGGTCGCGGCCCTGCCCGACCCGGTGGGCGCAGTGCTGCGCAAAATTGTGCGCCCGAACGGCCTTTTGATCGAAAAAACCGCCGTGCCGATGGGTGTCATCGCCATCATCTACGAGAGCCGCCCCAACGTCACGAGCGACGCTGCCGCGCTGGCCATCAAGGCGGGCAGTGCGTGCATCCTGCGCTGCGGGCGCGACGCCTGGGCCAGCTGCCACGCCATCGTGGAGGCCCTGCGCGCCGGTCTGCGCAGGGTGCGCCTGCCGGAGTGCGCGGTGAGCCTCATCGAGGACACCTCCCACGCCAGCGCCAACGAGTTGATGACCGCGGACGGGCTGGTCGATCTGCTGATCCCCCGCGGCGGGGCCGGGCTGATCCGCGCCTGCGTCGAGAACGCAACCGTGCCCTGCATCCAGACCGGCACCGGCATCTGCCATGTCTACGTGGACAAGGCCGCCGATCTGGAGATGGCCGTGGATATTGTGGAAAACGCCAAGACGAGCCGCCCCAGCGTCTGCAACGCCGAGGAGGCGCTGCTGGTCCACAGGGACGTGGCAGCGCAGTTTTTGCCGATGCTGAAGGCCCGCCTTGTCGATGCCCGCGCCGCTGCCGGCATCACCCCGGTGGAGCTGCATCTGGACGCGCGCGCCGCGGCCATCATCGACGGTGTGCCCGCCGCGCCGCAGGACTTTGACACCGAGTATCTGGATTATAAGCTGAGTGTGGCCGTTGTGGATGACGTCGATGCGGCCATCGCCCACATTGCGAAGCATTCGACCCACCACAGCGAGGCCATCGTCACGGCGGACGCCGCGGCGGCACAGCGGTTCACGACCTGCGTGGACAGCGCGGCGGTCTACGTGAACGCCAGCACCCGCTTTACCGACGGCGGCGAGTTCGGCCTTGGCTGCGAGATGGGCATCAGCACCCAGAAGCTCCACGCCCGCGGCCCCATGGGGCTGGCCGAGCTGTGTACGTATAAATATATCGTGCACGGCAATGGGCAGGTCAGGGGCGGAAGCAGCGCGAAGATGAGCTGCTACACAAACAAATAAGGCTTCCCCCTTGGGGGAAGCTGTCAGCGGCCCCGTCCGCTGACTGATGAGGGTAGACCTTGCCGCTGTAGCCCGTTCACTGGCCGCTATGGCGGGCTTTGCCCTCATCCGGCCTCGGTCGGAGCCTCGGCCACCTTCTCCCGAGGGAGAAGGCTTCCATAACGCAAAAACACCTGCGTCCGAAAACGCAGGTGCTTTTATTTTACCCAATATTCATATCCACCGGCTTCGAGATCCCCTTGACGCTGCCGGAGCCTGTGTACTGCCATATATTGTGCTTGTAGCTGAAGCTCAGCGTATCGCGGTACTGGGCGATCCAGATGTTGTACTTGCTGATGTTCGCAAAGTTCAGCGCGTTATAGAACCAGCTGGCATAGGAGTAAACGCCCGCGCTGTACCCCGCGCTGCGGATCGTCTCGCAGAAGGCGACGGCGCAGGCCGTGCGCTCGGCGGCGCTCAGGGCATTGGCGCGCCCGCCGCCGACACTCTCGGTGTCGTAGTAGACGCCCAGCGGCAGGCTGTAGCCGCTGACCAGGCTCAGCACCATGCTGGCCTCCTCGACGGCCTCGGCCTCGTTGATGGCCTGGCTGTAGAAGTAAACGCCGACGCGCAGGCCCGCGTTGATCGCGCCCTGAATGTTCCGACGATATGTAGAATCCTCGACCAGCGCACCGCTGCCGTAGCCGCGGTAGCCGCAGCGGATGATGGCAAACGTGATGCCGTCCGCCTTGACGGCGTTCCAGTCAATGCTGCCCTGGAACTTCGAGACATCAATGCCGCGGGCCGTGCGGTTCAGTGCGCCGTCCGCCGCAAAGGTGTAGACATTGCCCTGAATGACCTGCTGGCCCGTGACGGGCTGGTGGGTGGACGGGTCGTAATAATACGTTGCGCCGTCAATATCCTGCCAGCCGGTGTACTCGTATATCGTGGTGGTCGCGCTGGTCACGGCAAAGCCGTAGTTGGCCAGCTCCTGCACCGCAATGTTATCCGGCCAGCCCGCCGTCGGGTCGGGCACCTGGGTGGGTGCTTGCGTCGGAGCCGCTGTCGGGGCTTCCGTAGGGGCTGCTGTCGGGGCAGGCGTTTGCGTTTCGGCGGGGGTCTCCGTCGGGGCCTCGGTGGGGGCGGGCGTCGCCTCCGGGGTCGGCTCGGGCGTGCTCTCGGGGGTCGGTTCCGGCGTGGGGTCCGCCGGGACAGGGGTCTCCTCGGCAGCCGGGGCGGCCCCGCCGGTGTCCTCCTGTACGGTCACCGGCTCGTCCGCGCGGTGTACCCACGCCATGCGGGTGTTGGCCGCACCCAGCAGCGTGACGGAATCCGCCGCGCCGGGCAGCCAGGCCGCCGTGGCCGTGTTGGCGGCGTAGCTCGTATCGCGCATTGCGCCGATCAGGTCCTTCGTGCCGTCCTGATAAACGGGCAGGTAGGGCGTCTCGGTGCCGTCGGCCAGCAGCAGATGACCGCTGCTGCTCAGCTTGGCTGTGTAGCTCGTCTTGCTGCCGGTTTCGGTCTTAGCGCTGTCGGCGTAGGTCACGGTGTCGGTGACCTCGTTGACGATGGGGGCCGAGCCCGCGTTGCTGACGCCGGAGTCCTCGGCACTCTCGTTGACCTGGCTTGCCTGGACGATCTTCTCTTTAACGGCCTTGACGTCCGCCTTGTAGACGACCTTTTCTTTGACTGTCACGGTCTGGGCCTCGGGCTGCGTGTAGCCCTCGATGGGCTGGACTGCCAGCGTGTAGTCGCCGGGGGTCACGTCCTCGGCCAGCGCGGTGCCGGTCTCGGTATCCAACTCGTAATCCGTGGCATTGCCCTTGGCGTCGGTCAGTGTGATGGTTGCCGCCACGCCCAGCAGCGGGGTCTTTTCGTTCTCGGCGTCATCCTCCTTCGCGCTTTTGGACGGCGAGGCGGACGCATCGGGCGTGGGGCTGGGCTCGGGGGCGTTCTCGACGTAGAGCGTCACACCGACGTCCTGCTGGATGACGCTGGCCTCCATCGTCAGCGGCTTGTCCGGCTCCGGCGTGGGGCTCGGCGTCGGGGAAGGGGTCGGTGTGGCCGCCGTCTCGGGGGTGGCCGTCACGATGGGCGTGGGGCTGGGCTCGGGCGCGGAGAGCGGACCGACGCTGGCCGCAAACGCGCCCAGGCCGATGCTGGCGGTCAGCACCACCGCCGTGCCGCCCGCGGCCAGCTTATACAGCGGCAGCCGCGCAAAGGTGCTGCCGGAGAAATACCGCATGGGGTTCTTTTTATTAAACATTCCTGTTCCTCACAGTTAAAAAGCGATAAACTATTACAAAATGAATCATACCACGAAAAAAGCCCCCGCCGCAAGTGGGCAGGGGTGGAAAAGTGCACAGAAAAACGCCGAAATTTTCAACATCCATAGGGTCTGTTTGTGGATAATTGTGACACCGCGGACACAACTTTCCGGGCATCTAGTGGTCGCGGCTGCCGTCAGGTGCCAGCAGTTGTGTTGGGCAAAAATTCCTCCACCAATAAATCGACACACGCACCGTAGCTGCGCTCCGGCCCCGCAAGAAACGGCCAGCGCCCGGTCAGCGGGTCGTAGAGGTGGCTGTACCCCGCAAAAATCTCGCTTTTGTACTGTTTATTATAGAAGAATAGCACCATGCTTGCAAGCCGGCTGCCTTCCCACGCGGGGGAGGGCTTAAGGGGACTGGATTTTTACGTTGGATTTGCTATAATAAGCGTAAAGGATGCAGGCATCGACTTCTGCAGCAAACGGAGAGCAATATAAGAGGTAAACACCATGCAATACGTCAATTTCGGCACCACAGGCTTACAAATCTCCCGCCTTGGGTTTGGCGGCATTCCCATTCAGCGCATCGACCAGCCCGGCACGCGGGAGCTGCTGATCGCCGCGCATAAGGCGGGCATCAATTACATCGACACTGCCCGCGCCTACACGGTCAGCGAGGCATGGATCGGCCAGTCGCTGGAGGAGGCCGGGCTGCGGGATGACTTCATTCTGGCGACCAAATGCCGCGCGCTGACCAAAGCTGACATGGAGGCCGAGATCGCCACGAGCCTGAAAAACCTGCGCACCGACCACATCGAGCTGTTCCAGTTCCACAACCCAAGCCTCGACGGCCTGAAAACCATTCTGGCGCCCGGCGGCGCAATGGAGGCGCTGCTCGAGGCAAAGGCCAGGGGCATCGTCGGGCATATCGGCATCACGGCGCACCTGGCCGCTGTGTTTGAGGCAGCGCTGGACATCCCCGAGATCGAGACGATCATGTTCCCGTACAACATCGTGGAGCAGCAGGGCAGGGAGCTGATCGACCGCTGCGCCGCGGCGGGCAAGGGCTTTATCGACATGAAGCCGCTGGCGGGCGGTGCCATTGAGGATGGCCGCCTGGCACTGCGGTACGTGCTGTCCAACCCGGCAGTCACGGTGTCCATCCCCGGCATGGCGACGGTGGAGGAGCTGAACGCCAACGTGGCGGGCGCGGCCAACACCGCCCCCCTCACGCCCGAGGAGGAGGCCGCCTGCCAGAAGGTGCGCGACGCGCTGGGCACCCAGTTCTGCCGCCGCTGCAACTACTGTGCGCCCTGCACGGTGGGGATTTCCATCCCCAGTGTGTTCCTGTTCCAGGGGTATCTGAACCGCTACGGCCTGCAGCAGTGGGGCCGCGAGCGCTATGCGACGCTGCAGACCAAGGCCGGTGCCTGCATCCGGTGCGGTGCCTGTGAGCCGCGCTGCCCGTACAACCTGCCGATCCGCCAGATGATGCAGAAGGCCGCGGAGGATTTTGGGGATTGATTTCTCCAAGCCTTCCCCTGAGGGGGAAGGTGGCCCCGCAGGGCCGGATGAGGGGCAAGCCTGCCGGTATTGCGTATCAACGGGATACCACCCGGTAGGGGCCGCACATGTGCGGCCTGCGGCCTTCCCGCAATCGCACATTTGCCGGTAAGCCGCGGGCCGGGCATGCCCGGCCCCTACCGAGTTACAGCCCGTAAATGGGCAATCAGGATGAACTCTGCCCTCATCAGTCCGCTTCGCGGCCAGCTTCCCCCACGGGGGAAGCCTTTTTTTGTTTCTGAATATTGTTTTTTGCTAGGCGAACGTGTATAATTTAATCTGTATAATTTTGTGCAATAATGTGAGGAATGAGTGCTATGCTTTCCGATCCCCAGCTGCATTATCTTGATAACGCCGCCACGTCCCGGGTGGACCCGGCGGTGGCGCAGGCCGTCAGCGAGGCGCTGACTGAGCTTTGGGCCAACCCCAGCAGCCTGTATGACCCCGCCGTTGCCGCGCAGGATGCCATTGCCGCGGCCCGCGCCCGCGTGGCCAAAACGCTGCACTGCCGCAGCGATGAAATCTACTTCACGGCCTGCGGCAGTGAGGGCAACAACATGGCCGTGACCGGCGCGGCCCGCCCGCGTAAGCACTGGGGCAATAAGATCGTCGTCACAGGCTTTGAACACCCCAGCGTGCAGCGCCCCATCCGCGCGTTGAAGGACGAGGGCTTCACCGTCGTTGAGGTCATGCCCGGGGCAGACGGACGCATTGACACGCAGAAATTCCTGGCCGAGATCGACAAAAACACGGTGCTGGCCGCCTGCATGGCCGTCAACAACGAGACCGGCGCCGTGCAGGACATCGCGGCGCTGGGCAAGGGCATCAAGGCACGCAACAGCCGCACCCACTTCCATGTGGACGCCGTGCAGGCGTGGCTGCGCATGCCCATCGACCTGCAAAAATGGCGCGAGGTCGATACGCTCTCCGTCTCCGGCCACAAGGTCCACGCGCCCAAGGGCGTCGGCGCACTGTTCATCCGGGACAGCCAGCGCCAGACGCTCAAACCGCCCTATCTCGGCGGCCATCAGGAGCGCGGCCTGCGCCCCGGCACCGAGAACACGCCCTACATTGTGGGTCTCGGCGTGGCCGCCGCGCAGGGCCAGCAGAAGCTGCGCCCCCGCATTGCACACATTGCCGTGCTGAATCGGCAGCTGCGCGCGGGGCTTGAAGAATTGGACGGCATCACGCTCAATTCGCCCGATGACGCGGTGGGGGAGATCGTGAATTTCTCCACCGGCTGCATCAACAGCCAGACCTTCATCAACTACCTGAACACCCGCGCGGTTTATGTCTCGGGCGGCTCTGCCTGCGACAAGGGCGAGCCGAGCCACACCCTGCTGGCCATGGGCTGCGCCGACCTGACCGTCCGCACCGCCCTGCGCGTGAGCTTCTGCGCCGATAACACCGCCGAGGATGTGGACGCGCTGCTGGCGGGGCTGCGGGATGGATTACAGGAATTGCAGCATATTTGAACGGCTGCCGACGGCGGCCTGAGGGCAGGCCGCCCTACGTACCCCTTTTCGAGCAAATCGTAGGGCGGGGTGCCCTCACCCCGCCGCAGGCAGTAGGGGCGGGACATGTCCCGCCCGCAGCCTTCCCGTTACAGCGTGTTTGCCGTAAAGCTGCGGGCCGGGCATGCCCGGCCCCTACTGCGGCACATCCATTTTGAAAGGAACCATTTTATGAAAGAACTCATCCTCGCCTATCAGGGCGAAATGACGCTGAAGGGCCTGAACCGCGGCAAGTTTGAGGCGCGGCTGGCCAAGACGATCCGCTGGCGGCTGGAGCCGCTGGGCAAGTTCAAGGTCTATCAGGCCCAGAGCACCGTTTTCATCGAGCCGAAGGAGGACGGCCTCGACATGGACGAGGCGTTCCGCCGCGTGTCCCATGTGTTCGGCATCGTGAAGCTGAGCCGCGCCGTCGAGTGCCCGAAGGACTTTGCCGCAATATGCGAGACCGCCGAGGCGTATCTCGGCGAGACGCTGCGCGGCATCCGCACCTTCAAGGTCGAGGCTAAGCGCGCCGACAAGACTTACCCGATGAAGAGCCCCGAGATCTGCCGCGAGCTGGGTGCCTATCTGCTGGACAAGCACCATCATCTGCGCGTCGACGTGCATAACCCGCAGCTGGAGATCATGGTGGAAATTCGCGACTACGCCGCCTATGTCCACGGCCCCAAGGTCGAGGCCGCGGGCGGTCTGCCCGTCGGCACGAGCGGGCGCGCGCTGAACCTGCTGTCCGGCGGCATCGACAGCCCCGTCGCCGCGTGGTGCATGGCCCGCCGCGGTTTGGCGCTGCACCACATCCACTTTGCCAGCCCGCCGTACACGAGCCTGCGCGCCAAGCTGAAAGTGCGCGACCTGGCTCGCGAGCTGGTCGAGTACACCGGCAACTGCACGCTGTTCGTCGTGCCCTACACGAAGCCGCAGGAGTATATCCGTGACAACGCGCCCGACGTGCTGTTCACGGTTCTGATGCGCCGCAGCATGCTGCGCATTGCCAATCAGGTGGCGAAAAAGCTCGAGCTGCAGGCCCTCATCACCGGCGAGAGCCTGGCTCAGGTCGCCAGCCAGACCATGGCCGCTCTGGCCTGCACAGACCAGGCACAGGACCTGCCCGTGCTGCGCCCCTGCATCGGCATGGACAAGATCGAGATCATCAATATTTCGCGTAAGATCGGTACATTTGAGACGTCCATCGAGCCGTATGAGGACTGCTGCACGATCTTTACCCCGCCGCACCCCAAGACGAACCCGACGCTGGAGGAGATCCTGGCCGCCGAGGCCGCTATGCCCGGCCTGGCCGCGCTGGAAGCCGAGGCCGCCGAGAACGTCGAGAAAATCTATATCCGCATGGGAGATGACGAGCTGCTGTGACTGCTGAAATTATCTGCGTAGGCACGGAGCTTCTGCTGGGCGACATCCTGAACACCAACGCGCAGTTTTTAAGCCGCGAGCTGGCCGAACTGGGTATCAGCGTGATGCACCAGCATGTCATCGGCGATAACCCCGCCCGCCTGAAGGAGCTGGTTTTGCAGGCGAAAAGCCGCAGCGACCTGCTCGTCTTTTCGGGCGGTCTCGGCCCCACCGAGGACGATTTGACGAAGGAGACCGTGGCCGAGGCGTTTGGCGATACGCTGGCCTTTGACGAGGGCGAGTGGCAGAAGATCATCGACTTTTTCGCCCGGACAAACAGACGCCCCACGCCGAACAACCGCAAGCAGGCCATGTGCCCGACGGTGGGCCACAAGCTCATCAATGACCACGGCACGGCCCCCGGCGCGTGGTTTGAGGACGCCGACGGCCACTGCGCCGCGCTGATGCCCGGCGTCCCGCGGGAGATGAAGGCCATGTGGGCCGAGCAGGTCCGCCCGATTCTGCTGAAACGGCAAAACTGCACGATCCACAGCCGCACGCTGCGGGTGCTGGGCGGCGAGAGCGCCATTGCCAGCAAGGTCGCGCCGCTGTTTGAGGCCGCGAACCCCACCGCCGCCATCTACTGCAAGACCGGCGAGTGCGAGATCCGCGTGACGGCCCGCGAGGCCACCGAGCAGGCCGCCGAGGCCGCCTGCAATGCCCGCATTGCGGAGTTCAAAGAGATTCTCGGCGCAGCCGCCTACGATGTGGACGTGCCCGCGCTGGAATACACGGTGGTACGCGCTTTGCGGGAGCACGGCTTGCACGCCGCCGCGGCGGAGAGCTGCACCGGCGGCATGATCGCCGAGCGGCTGACGAACGTGCCCGGCTCCAGCGAGGTGTTCGGCTACGGCTTTGTCACCTACGCCGAGGCCGCCAAGCAAAAGCTGCTGGGTGTGGATGCGGCTGTCATTGAAAAGTACAACGTCGTGTCCGGCCCCGTGGCCGCAGCCATGGCCTTTGGCGCTGCCCGGGAATCCGGTGCAGAGCTGGCCGTGGGCATCACGGGATTGGCCGGACCCGGCGGCGCACTGCCCGGCAAGCCGGTGGGTACGATCTATCTGGCCGGTGCCGACACCCGCACGGACACGGGGTATTTAATGCGCCTGACCCTGGGCGGCTATCAGGACCGCCAGATCATCCGCACCCGCGCCGCCCTGTACGCGCTGGATATGCTCCGCCGCATGGTGCTGGGCCTCGATGTACCGGACAGCGTGCGTTTCACGCCGGAGACGGCGGACAGAGAACTGGATATATAAAGCCCCAAGCGAAGGCTGGACTGTCGAAAAAGTGCATTGTAGGGGCGAGCACTGCTCGCCCGTGCCCGTTTGCCTTGTGAGAGGCTTTCCCACAAAGGCGCTGCAGCGCCAAGTCGGCGGGCGGACAATGTCCGCCCCTACATTCTCTATAGGGCAAAGTCAATGCTTTTCGACACACGGCAGCAAAACCGTAGGGGCGCATTCTATATGCGCCCGGCCCGTTTGCGGCTGTAGAAAGCTTCCCCGGGCGGATATGGAATCCGCCCCTACGGACAAGCTCGGCAACATTTCCAAACAAAGAAAGGTTCCACCATGGTCAACACTCAACTGAAAATCCTGCGTGTTTTCGGGCCCACGGGCGCGGAGGTATCCTCCGTGCTGCGGGGCATCCGGGATGATGGCTGCCCCGGCCTGCGTCTGCTGGAACGGGACGGCGAGTTTGCCATCTGTGTGCAGGTCAGCGCCCCCAACCGCGCCATGGCGGAGCAATACTGCGATAAATGGGCCGCGCGGCTGCGCGCCAAGTTCGGCGACGATGTCTTTGCCGAGGGGGAGACCAGCCTGGCCCAGGCCACGCTGGACGCTCTGCTGGAAAAACGCAAGCTGCTGGTTGCCGTGGACGAGCCGACGGGCCGCCTGCTGGGCAGCCTTTTGCAGCCGCTGCCCCACAGCGAGGCCGTCTTTGACTTTGGCACCGAAAGCTACGCCGACCCGCAGAAATCCCGCCGCATCACCGTGCCGGAGCAGCTGCTCCGGCGCTTCCCCGGCGACATTGTGCAGGCCGCAGCGGGCCGTGCGCTGGCCGCGCTGCAGGTCACGGGCGCGGATTACGCTGCCGCCTACATGCCCGCCAGCGTCGGGCAGTGCCCCTTTGTGCTGGTGTGTGACCGCCGCGGCGCGGTGGCCTGCGCCCTGCCGCCCGATATGAACGATACCTTCATCGGCAACCAGATCCTGGATCTGCTGCGCCGACGTTTGTTCGGCCTGCAGCTGACAGATTCCTGCATCACGTTCCGCCCCGGCCATGACCGGCCGCTGCTCGTTGTGTCGGAGGCCGCCCGGAGCCGCGGCAACACGGTGCGGTTCTCGCTGCGCCGCCGCACGCCGCCCACGCGGGACGCCGACCATACCGCCGATTTTGAGCCGATGCTCGATTTTGACCAGCCCGCGCCGGTCAGCCCGCCGAGCTTCCCGCAGCCGGAGCAGTCTGCCGCGCCCGAACCCGCGGCCCCGCACCGCGCGCTGCACCGCCGCGACGCCGCCGCGACGCCGCCCGAGGTCTCCGAGCCGACAGGCGTCATCCGCTTTGAAACGGACGCGGACGCGCAGACGGCGGCCCCGGAGCCGGCCCGGACGTCCGGACCGGAAGCGCCGCGGCACGCCCGCATCCGCCGTGCCCGGCCCGTGGAGCCGCCCGCCCCGGCGGACGAAGCACCTCTGCCCGACGTCCCGCAGGGCCGTGCCCCCGCACCGTCAGTGCTGGACGATGACATCCCCGACTTCTCCGCGGATCTTGACCCCGCCGCCATCGCCGCCGCGCAGGCTGCCGATGACGCCGCCGAGGCCGCGGGCAAGAGCGCCAGCGTCGAGGACTTTACCCGCGCTGCGACCCAGCTGTTTGACGCCAGCGCCGTTGAGGAGGCCGCCGCAGAAAAGGCCGCGCAGAAAACCGACAAAAAGCGCCGCCGCAAGGCCGAAAAGCCCGAGAGCGAGCCGGTGCAGCCCAGCATCAAGAACCGCAGCCTTGAGATCATTGAAAAGAGCGAGCGCCGCCGCAGACGCACCGTTATTCTGGGGTTTGTCGTGCTGGCGCTGGTGCTTGTGCTGGGCGGCGGGGCGCTGTGGCTGTTCCTGCGCTGTGATCTGGGCGCACGCCCCGCGGCCAAAAGCTACGGCACGGCGCTCTACGATACGACCGCCGAGAACTACTTGGGCAAGGCGCTGGAGCGCCGCCCCGGCGTCGTCGGCTATCTGGGCTGGCCCGGGCTGAACGGCGCACTGGTTTACGCCGCCGACACGCCCGACCCGGAAACGCCCGAGAGCGGCGAGGCACCGTCCATCGTCCGCTTTGCCACGCCCAGCGCACTGGACGCCGCCACCCCCGGCAACACCGTGGTGGAATGCACGGGCAGCGACTACAAGGCGCTGGCTGACGAGGATACGCTCAAGCAGAACAGCGGCTTCACGCTGTACACGGCGGGCGGTGTCTACCGCTTCAAGGCCATCGCGGTCTACTATTTTGATCCGTCCGAGCAGGGCGCGGGCGCATTTGACCTGTACGGCAGCACCGACCTGTCGAGCTATTACGACTACCTGACCTTCGTCGCGGGCATTCAGGCCCGCAGCCTGTTTGACACCGGCGTTGACGTGGGTGACGACTCCCGCTTCCTGACCGTGACGACCCACAGTGACGAGAGCGGCGTGCTGCTCTGCATCACGGGGCGGCTGATCCGCGAGGGAGAGGCAGAGCTTTTAAACACCTCGGCCATCGCGGCAGCGGAGGAGCCGCTGCTGACGGCGGCCCAGTATGAGCGCAAGGGCCAGCCGATGCCGACGGTCAGCACGCTGGTGCAGGCCAGTGTGGACCGCTACGCCCAGCAGAGCACCGCCGCCCAGGCCGCCCGCAAGAACGGCGGCACGGGCAGCGACACCGCCGCGGACACGGCGGACCTGGCACAGCGCGCGGACGACCTGCAGGCCATCACGGACAGCCTGCTGGCCAGCACCGACAAGCTGCTGGCGGGCCTGACCGACGTGGCCGGCTCGACCTCCGCCGCGGAGGCCGACCTGAACAAGGGCGCCGAGGGCAGTCTGCCCGAGCAGACCGTGACGGTGGATCAGATCAAGACCAGCGCCACGCCTGCGCCCACCGAGCCCCCGGCGGATTCCGCCGTCTCCGGTGAGACGACGCCCGAGCCGACAGCCGCCCCCACCGAGGCTCCTCAGCCCGACAACAGCGGCACAGGGGAGACCATCAACGTGACGATGAACGGCACGGCCCAGACGATGGATCTGGTGCAGTGCCTGGCCATGGTGGCCGAGAACGAGCTGGGCCCCAACGCACCCGCCGAAGCCTACAAGGCTCAGTGCGTGGCGACCCACTGCTGGATCATCAGCCAGTCGGGCTACCCGTCGGTGCTGGGTGCCGAGCCGGGCGCTGCCGCGCTGGCCGCCGCGCAGGAGGTCGCCCATGTGCTGGTTACCTACAACGGGCAGGTCTGCTTCACGCCGTACTTTGCGTCGGCCAGCACCGGCACGGCCTCCGCTGCCGAGGTCTGGGGCAATGACCGCGCCTGGCTGCAGGCCGTGGACAGCCCGTATGACCAGAGCGTGTCCAGCCACTGGAACACGAACGGCAATTCCAGCGGCACGGCCCGCTTCTCCCGCCAGACGCTGCAGGACCGCATCCGCGATGTGATGGACATTGACCTGTCCGGCGTGGACCCCAACAGCTGGTTCACGATCCAGTCCGCCAACCAGTACGGCTGGGTCGCCAAGATCCAGGTCGGCCCGGACGCGGGCGTCGGCACCGTCAGCGGGCGCTGGTTCCGCGAAAATCTGCTGGCCCGCCAGAGCGTTGACGGGCGCAGCCTGCGCAGCCAGTGCTTCACGGTCAGCTACAACGCCGATCTGGACTGCTTTATCTTTGATGTCTACGGCTACGGCCACGGCTGCGGCATGAGCCAGTGGGGTGCCATCGGCTACGCCCGCAACGGCTGGGGCTATCAGGATATTCTAACGCATTATTTCGTTGGGACGACGATCACGACGTATTGAGACATAAGAAAAGAGCGTGTGCACAGAAAAGCACACGCTCTTTTTTTGCCGCACGGTAGGGGTCGGCGTCCGCGACGACCCGCGGGGCCGTTTGCCATAGTAGCAGGTATATGTAGGGCGGCATGCCCTCATGCCGCCGCTGCCCGTTTATCACAGCGCCAAACTTACCCCATCCAGCACCGCCTTTACCAGCACATCCCCGTCATAGGTCAGCTCTAAATGGAAAAACGGTGCGTCCTCCGCCAGCAGCTTGAAAAATATCTTGTCCCCCTGCCAGATCGGAAGATCCTGCACGGCGGCCTTGTCCACCCACTCTAAGCACCCCTCGTCGCAGTCGGTCATCACGCCGGAAAAGTCCGTGCAGGTGTACAGGTGCATCCGCTCGGCGGGCCATGGGTCACAGAAAAAATCCACGATGCCGCGGTAAACCGGTGCGTGCATCGTCAGGCCGGTCTCCTCGCGCACCTCGCGCAGGGCGCAGGCCAGCGCGTCCTCACCCGGTTCAAACTTGCCGCCGACGCCGACCCACTTGTCGTGGTTGACGTCGTTTTTCTTTTTGACGCGGTGCAGCATCAGGTACGCACCGTCCTTTTCGAGATAGCAAAGCGTTGTCTGCAATAGTTCCATAACCAAACTCCTTACATATTTATAGGCACTCCCGCAGATACTACCAGAAAAAACCAGGGGGGATTTTGTATGAGAGAAACCGGAATCGTGCGCCGTATCGACGAATTGGGCCGGGTGGTCATCCCGAAGGAGATTCGGAAAACACAGCGCATCCGCACCGGAGATTCACTCGAAATTTACACGGACGGCAACGGCGAGGTCATATTTAAAAAGTATTCGCCGCTGGCCGAGCTTGGCGAGCCTGCCGCCGTCTATGCGGACGTGCTGGCCCGGCGGCTGCGCTGCGCCGTGGCCGTCTGTGACCGGGAGCATATCGTCGCCGCCGCCGGAGCGGGCAAGGGCGAGCTGCTCGGCGCACCGCTCCCGCCCGAGATCGAGCCGCTGCTGACCCGGCGCAAGCTCTACACGGCCCCGGCGTCCGCCGCGGAGCGGGAGCCGCTGGGCAGCCGGTACCTGCTGTGCGCCGCGCCGATCCTGGTACACGGTGACATCGAAGGCGGCGTGCTGCTGCACGGCACCCTGCGCGAGGCCGCGCCCAACGCCGAGACCGTCCGCGCCGCCGCCACCGCCGCAGAGTTTCTGGCGCGGTGGATGGAGGAGTGAAAAGCAGCGGCAGCGTAGGGGCCGGGCATGCCCGGCCCGGAGGTTGACGTGACTGCCCGTGAAAGGGCTGCTTGTGCAAGGCTGCGGGCCGGGCATGCCCGGCCCCTACATATATAATAATAGGGAAACTGCCCAATCCGATTGTGACGAAACTGTTAAACTTACAAAAAATTCGGAAAAACCCTTGACAGTTTGCAAAACGGGGATATAATAAACTTAGCACTCGGAGATAAAGAGTGCTAAACAAACCAACAAAAGCAAACCAAAGGAGATGAGCAGCATGGCCATGGATGCGCGCAAGCAGCGTATACTGGAAGCTATTGTTGCCCTGTATGCCAACGACGGTGAGCCTGTCGGCTCGGGTCTTTTGGCAAACTACTTTGACATGGCACTGTCCAGCGCGACGCTGCGCAATGAGATGGCTGCCCTGACCAAGCTGGGTCTGCTGGAACAGCCCCACACCAGCGCGGGCCGCGTGCCCAGCGCCCAGGGCTACCGCTACTACCTCGATCATCTGATCGACGCGCCAAAGTCCGGCACCCTGCCGGAGAAGGACCGCCGCCGCATTGACGATTTGTTCGCCGCCATGGATGCCGAGCCGGAAAAGCTTGTGCCCGCCGCGACCCGCTGCCTGGCCGATATGACAGGCTGCGCGGCTGCCGCTACCACACCGCAGGCGCCGGATCTCTGCATTGCCCATTTTGAGGTCGTGCAGGTGGGCCGCTACAGCGCCGCAGTGCTGGCCGTGACCAGCGCAGGCGGCGTGCGGACCCGCGTGGCCCGCGTTGACACCGGTCTGACCCGGGACGATGCTGCCAACCTGGCACAGCTGCTCAACCGCGGGCTGACTTTCGTCGCCCCGCAGGATTTAAGCCCGATGCTCATGGCCAGCATGGTGCTGGCCGCAGGACAGCGGCTGGCCCCCGTCATCATGGCGGCACAGGCGCTCGTCACCACCGGCCCGCAGGCCTGTCTGGAGGGCGCGCAGTATCTGGCAAAGATGGCGGACGTCCGCCAGAACCTCGGCACGCTGTTGGAGATCTTCTCCGACAATGAGGCCGCGACGGAGCTCATCCGCCCCGAAGGCAACAAGATCACCGCAACGCTGGGCTGCGACCTTGACCCTGCGATGCCGGGTGCCTGTATCGTCAGCAAGCGGTACTTAGCCGGCGGCGGGCTGACAGGCTCCGTCGCACTGATCGGCTCCACCCGCATGGAGTACGAGCGGCTGCTGCCGATCCTGGACTACTTTGCCGCCAGAATGGGGCAGAGCATGGCCGGGCAGGGCCAATAAACGAAGAAGGAGAGACCCGCAATGAGCCAAGAAGAGAAGAAACAGACCGCCCCGGAGACGGAAGCGGCTGCTGAAAAGCCCGAGACCCCCGCACAGGAGGCCCCTGAAAAAGAGGCCCCCCAGACCGAGGAAAAGAACGAGGGCAAGCACGACTGCAAGCATCACCACCACGAGACCGCGGCCCTGCAGGCCAAGCTGGAGGCGGAGGAAAAGAAAAACGCCGACCTCAAGAACCAGCTGCTCCGCACCGCTGCCGAGTATGACAACTACCGCAAGCGCTCCCAGCGCGAGGCTGACCAGAAGTTCAACGACGGTGTGTCCCACGCCGTGACCCAGATCCTGGGCATCCTGGACACGCTGGACATGGCCGCCAACGCCGCCTGCGCGGACGAGAACTACAAGAAGGGCGTCACGATGACGCTGGACAAGGCCGCCAAGGCGCTGGAAACGCTGCACATCACCGAGATTGAGGCGTTGAACCAGCCGTTTGACCCCAACTTCATGAACGCCGTCCAGCAGGTCCCCGCCGCCGAAGGGCAGGAGAGCGGCAGCGTCGTGCAGGTTTTCCAGAAGGGTTACAAGATCGGTGACAAGATCATCCGCCACGCGATGGTCGTCGTCGCAGAATAACGCACCTCTTACTTGCCTCCCCTTGCAGGGGAGGTGCCCGCAGGGCGGAGGGGTAGAGCCTTCCGGAAGGTTCGCTCCCTCAGTCGCTGCGGCGACAGCTCCCTCGCCGAGGGAGCCAAGAAAACACGTCGAACCGAATCAAATGATTCGTTTCCATATAAATTGACATTCACTGCATTCAAAGCAAATTTGAAGGGAGTTTTATTTATGAGCAAGATCATCGGTATTGACTTGGGTACTACCAACAGCTGCGTCGCCGTTATGGAAGGCGGCGAGCCCGTCGTCATCGCGAACGCCGAAGGCGCCCGCACCACCCCGTCTGTCGTCGGCTTCACCAAGACCGGCGAGCGTCTGGTCGGCCAGGTCGCAAAGCGTCAGGCCATCACCAACCCCGAGAACACGATTTCTTCCATCAAGCGTAAGATGGGCACGGCTGAAAAGGTCCATGCCGGCGGCAAGGACTACACCCCCGAGGAGATCAGCGCTATGATCCTCTCCAAGCTGAAGGCTGACGCCGAGGCTTATCTGGGCGAGCCTGTCACCGAGGCCGTCATCACCGTCCCCGCCTACTTCAACGACAGCCAGCGTCAGGCCACCAAGAACGCCGGTACCATCGCCGGTCTGAACGTCAAGCGTATCATCAACGAGCCTACGGCTGCTTCTCTGGCTTACGGCATCGATAAGGAAGCCGACCAGAAGATCATGGTCTACGACCTCGGCGGCGGTACGTTTGATGTCTCCATCATCGAGATGGGCGACGGCGTTACCGAAGTTCTGGCTACCAACGGTGATACCCACCTGGGCGGCGATGACTTCGACCAGCGCATCATCGACTGGATGGCCGAGGACTTCCAGCGCGAGAACAACATCGACCTGCGCAAGGACAAGATGGCTGCCCAGCGCCTGAAGGAGGCTGCCGAGAAGGCCAAGATCGAGCTGTCCAGCGCGACCACGACCAACATCAACCTGCCCTTCATCACCGCGGACGCCAACGGCCCCAAGCATCTGGACATGACGCTGACCCGCGCTAAGTTCAATGAGCTGACCGCTGATCTGGTCGAGCGCACCATGACCCCCGTCCGCAAGGCTCTGGCCGATGCCGGCCTGAAGGCTTCCGACCTGGCCAAGGTCCTGATGGTCGGCGGCTCCACCCGTATCCCCGCCGTTTACGACGCTGTTAAGAAGGAACTGGGCTGCGAGCCGTTCAAGGGCATCAACCCCGATGAGTGCGTTGCTGTCGGCGCTGCCATCCAGGGCGGCGTTCTGCAGGGCGATGTCAAGGGTCTGCTGCTGCTCGACGTTACCCCGCTGAGCCTGGGCATTGAGACTCTGGGCGGCGTCTGCACCAAGATCATTGACCGCAACACCACCATCCCCACCAAGAAGAGCCAGATCTTCTCCACTGCGGCTGATAACCAGCCCAGCGTTGAGGTCAACGTCCTGCAGGGTGAGCGTGAGTTTGCCCGCGACAACAAGAGCCTCGGAACCTTCCATCTGGACGGCATTGCTCCGGCTCCCCGTGGTGTGCCTCAGATCGAAGTCACCTTCGATATTGATGCCAACGGTATCGTTCACGTCAGCGCGAAGGACCTGGGCACCGGCAAGGAGCAGAGCATCACGATCACTGCTTCCACCAACATGAGCAAGGACGACATCGACAAGGCTGTCAAGGACGCCGAGCAGTATGCCGCCGAGGATAAGAAGCGCCGCGAGGAAGTCGATGTGCGCAACAACGCCGACCAGATGGTGTTCCAGACCGAGAAGGCACTGGGCGAGTTCGGCGACAAGGTTTCCGCCGAGGAAAAGAGCGAGGTCGAGACCAAGCTGTCTGCCCTGAAGGAAGCCCTGAAGTCCGGCAGCGTTGATGACATCAAGGCAAAGCAGGATGATCTGCAGAAGGCCTTCTACGCCATCAGCGAGAAGGTCTACCAGCAGGCCGCCCAGGCACAGGGCCAGCAGCCCGGTGCACAGCCCGGCCCCGATGCCGGTGCGCAGCCGAAGGACGACGGCGCCGTTGACGCCGACTTCCACGAGGTCTAAGCTGTAACAAACCCATAATAAGGCCGCCGCTGGGCAAACCCGGCGGCGGCCCTTGGGGGTTATAGAGAAAGTTGAAATAAAGCCTTCCCCCCCTCGGGGGAAGGTGCCGTGCGCAGCAAGGCCGGATGAGGGCCAAGCTGCCGGGATTGCCTGTTTGCGGGCAATATCCGGCAGGTCTCACCTCATCAGTCAGCTCCGCGGACAGCTTCCCCTCAAGGGGAAGCCTTTTCACAACCCATAAATAGAGGGGATAGATTCTATGGCAGAAAAACGTGATTACTACGAGGTGCTGGGGATCGGCAAAAACGCCACCGATGCCGAGATCAAAAGCGCCTACCGCAAGCTGGCCAAAAAGTACCACCCCGACCTGAACCCCGGCGACAAGGACGCCGAGGAAAAGTTCAAGGAGGTCAATGAGGCCAACGATGTTCTTTCCGACCCGGACAAGCGCAAGCGCTATGACCAGTTCGGATTCGCTGGGGTCGATCCCAACTATGGGGCCGGCCAGCCCGGCGGCGGCTACGGTGGCGGCTTTGGCGGCTTCGGCGGTACCGGCGGCGTCGATCTGGGCGACATCTTCGGCGATATTTTCGGCGGCGGCTTTGGCGGCTTCGGCGGTTCGACCCGCTCCAACCCCAACGCGCCGCGCAAGGGCCATGACATTCAGGCCAATGTGATCCTGACCTTTGAGGAGGCCGCCCACGGCTGCGCCAAAAAGGTCACGCTGAACCGTCAGCAGACCTGCCCGGACTGCCGCGGCAACGGCTGTGCGCCCGGCTCCAGCCCCGAGACCTGTACCGAGTGCGGTGGCCGCGGCTATGTCGTGACCCAGCAGCGCACGCCGTTTGGTGTGATGCAGAGCCAGCAGCCCTGCCCGCACTGCGGCGGACGCGGCACCATCATCAAGAACCCCTGCAAGACCTGCCGCGGCACCGGCAAGACCAGTGCCCGCAAGACGCTGGAGGTCAAGATCCCCGCGGGTATCGACGACGACCAGAACATTGCGCTGCGCGGCCAGGGCGACGCCGGTACGAACGGCGGCCCCGCGGGCGACGTGATCGTCCATGTGACGGTCAAGCCCGACGCCGTGTTTGAGCGCGACGGCTACGATGTGTACGTCCGCGTGCCCATTACCTACTCCCAGGCTGTGCTGGGCGCTGAAATTGAGGTCCCCACCGTGGACGGCAAGGTCGTTCAGAAGATTCCCGAGGGCACCCAGAGCGGCACGAAGTTCCGCCTGCGCGGCCAGGGCATCCAGTACCTGAACGGGCGCGGACGCGGTGACCAGTACGTCATTGTGGACGTGGAGATCCCCAAGAAGCTGAACCGCACCCAGCGCGAAGCCCTGAAGGCCTTTGAGGACAGCCTGAAGGACGAGAACTACGAGAAGCGCAAGAGCTTCTTCAAGAACCTGAAGGATCGGTTCATGTCTTAAAGTTTTAAACAACCCAGCCCCCGCAATGTGGAAAACATTGTAGGGGCTGGGTTTTGTTTTTTGTGCTAACGGAAACGGCCACGGCGGCATGAGGGCATGCCGCCCTACAGCCTGTGCGCCTTGCGGCGGCGAAAACGATGCGGGCATCGGCCCCTACGGTTACCATGCCGTTCACTGTAGGGCGGGGTGCCCTCACCCCGCCGCCAGGCAGACATCCACCTCGCGGGTCACCCGTAGGGGTCGGCGTCCCCGACGACCCGTGCCCGCTTCCGGCCAGTAAAAACCGTCCGGGCAATGACACTCACCCCACAAACTCCATCTCCGTATACTCCGTACTCCCGTTCAAAAATGCGTCGGCGGGGATGGTGGCGTAATTGGCAGCATAATTATGCGCGGGGTCGCCCCCGAGGGTCAGCACAACGCGGCCGTCGTCCAAAAGATATTCCATAATAAGGGCCACGTCAACGCCCGCGGGGGCGGCGTTGTGTCCGATTTCATTGCCCTGTAAGTCGTAGAACGTGTAAGTGCGGGGAGTGTCGTCGTTCGGAACCATAAACCATCGCAGCGCTTCGTTTTGGTGCATCGGGCGAATAAACTTTTGCGCCGTCATAATGCCCAAATCTTCCTGCGTGCCGTCACTGTGGATGCAAAGGACGGAGGAGCCGGTCCAGTAAGACGGTGTCATGTGGTCGGCGATAAAATAGAAATCGCTTCCGTTTTTGCCCGCGTAGGTGTAGGTGATATAGCCGTCCCCCTCGGGTGCGCCGTCGCAGGGATACTCAAAAATCTTTTTGATAGGCCGCCCCGTGGCAGGGTCCGTCAGGTCGAACTCATAGGTGGAGTTTTGCATGATGGCACTGAGCATTTCGGAATCGGACGGGAGTGGGATAGGATAGTCCGAAACGATGCGGCTTGTGACAATGCCGCCGTCGGCCACGCCGAGTACATCGTAGGTTTCGATGGGAATGTCCCATTTCTCGCTTGCCCCGGTTTTCAGGTCAAGGCGCATCCCACAGGTGGGAGAGGTCGGCGCTTGGCTGTAAGACATACAGTAGACATAGCGGTCATCGTACAGCTTGGTACCCCATGTGTTGGGGCCAAGCGGAATTTCCCAAAAGACATAGCGGTCATCGTACAGCTTGGTACCCCATGTGTTGGGGCCAAGCGGAATTTCCCAAACCTCGCCGCCGTCCAACGGAACGGCAAGCAGCTTGGTGTCGCTGTCATAGCGGTACATGACGACGTACAGCGTGTCGTTTGCTAGAAATTGGTATAACGTACTATACGCGCTATCGTTGTATTCGTAGAGCGCGGTTGTCTGTCTGGCGTCAGGGTCTGTTTTGTAAATGACGGTTCCAGTAAAGTTGCCCTCATCGTCAAGGACGGGACGGGTCTGACAAATCACATTGCCGAATTTGTTCTGCCCAGTTTCGGCAAGGGCGTGCAGCTCCCCCACCGGTTCAGGTGCCGCCGTCGGTTCCGGTGTGGCGGCGGCAGTCTCCGCCGCCGATGCGGCTGTGGTGGCGGAATTCGCCGCCGACGCACAGGCGGACAGTGCCAGCGCCGCGGTGAGGATGAGGGGAATGAGCTTATTCGTTTTCATGGGTACACGTCCTTTCCGGTGATTGAAAAACTCTGCGGCAGCGGGTCCGTTCACTCCGCAAACGTCATCTCGCGGTATGCCGACCCGCCGTTCAGAAATTCGTCGGCGTCCATCACGGCGTACCGGGCCGCGCTGTCGTGCTCCCAGTCGTAGCCGACGACCATCAGCAGGCGTCCGTCGTCCAGCATACAAAGCGGGAAGAAGGCCTCCAGCCCGGCGGGCCGCTCGTTGCGGCCAATCTCATGGCCTTGCGTGTCGTAAATCAGATAGATGCCGTCGGTGCCGCGGGTCAGGAGCCAGCGCACCTCATCGCCCTGCAAAACCGCACAGTAATCCAGGTAATCCGGCGTTTTGGTAATGCCAAGGTCGGTCCGGGTGCCGTCCGTGCCGATGCGCAGCACGGACTGGGAAACCAAAGCGTACTCATCGTCGCACTGGTCTGCGCGGAAATAGAAGTCACTGCCGCACTTGCCAAGGTAGGTGTAGACCGTAAGGTTCCCCGGCTGCGGTATGTCATAGGGGAGGGTAAAGCAGGTCTGCCGCACCGCGCCCGTCGCGGGGTCGGCCAGGGTGTATTCCAGCGTGGTGTTCTGCAAAAGCGCCTGGGACATCTCGTCGTCGTCCGGGTAGGGCACCGGATAATCCGAGACAACGCGGCAGAGCAGCAGCGCGTCCCCGACGACATCGGGAATGTACTTTGTCTCCACCGGGATATTCCACGGCGCGGTCTCCCCGGTCTGCAGGTCAAACCGCATACCGCCGGTGCGGCAGAACGGCGCGGCGCTGAGGCTCCGGAAGTAGAGGTAGTGACCCGCGTAAAAAACAGGCTCCCAGTCGTCGTAGGAGAACGGCAGCACGCGCGCCTCACCGCCCGCCGTCGGCAGGGCCAGCATACCGCCGTCGTAACAGATGAAATACAGCGTGTCGTCTATGACCAGCGGCGCGGACGTAAGAATGGAGTCCGTGCGGTACATCTCATAGGTCTGCCCGGTGGTAAGGTCTGTTTTATACACGGTGCTGTGATCAAAATTACCGAGACGATCCTCACTGCTTGAAAAGTGGGGGACCGCCACATAGACGCTGCTGCCGCTGACCGCGCAGGCGCTATTGGCCGAGAGGGGGTGCGGCTCACCCGGCAGCGCCGCTTCTGTGCTGTCCTCCGCCGCGGCGCTCTCCGCCGTACTCTCCGCCGGTGCGGCCTCCGAAGCTGCCGCCGCGGTATCGCCCGCAGACGCGCATCCGGCCAGCGCCAGCATGGCTGCCGCCAATAATAAAGCTACTTTTTTCATCCTCAAAGCTCCTTTCTGTGCCTGGTTTGCCCCTATCCTACACCCCGGATGTTGCAAAGTTGTCACACGGAGCGGGTGTTTTGGAGATTTTTGCAATTTTTTTGCGGGAAGTGGACGCGGGGCGTCGGGGATGCCGCCCCCTACAGGCTGGCAGTAAAGTGGATGCCTGCCCGCGGCGAGATGGGGGCATCCCGACCTACGAATGACATAAAGTGAGTGCGTAGGGCGGCATGCCCTTATGCCGTCGCCACTCGCCGCCTGCAAAAAAGGGGAGAGCACCGCCTCCGGCACTCTCCCCATGCGTTTGTTTAAAATTCTTTTGGTTCTTTTCTTCTAAGAAAAGAACACCCGCGTCCCGAAAAATCAGAACTCGTGCTTCTCCATCAGCTTGCGGCCCATCAGGACGCCCATGACGGAGGCCATCATCAGGCCACGGGTCCAGCCGGAGGAATCGCCCAGGCAGTGCAGACCCGCAATGTTCGTCTCCAAGTCGGTGTCCATCTTGACCTTGTTGGAGTAGAACTTCAGCTCAGGGCTGTACAGCAGCGTTTCGGGGCTGGCAAAGCCGGGCACGACCTCGTCCATCATCTTGATGAACTCGATGATGTTGACCATGGCGCGGTAGGGCATGGCGGCGGTGATGTCACCGGCCACGGCGTCCTTCAGCGTCGGGCGGACGTTCGTGCGGGCCAGCTCGTTGGCCCAAGTGCGCTTGCCGTCCAGAATATCGCCGTAGCGCTGCACCAGAATGTGGCCCGCGCCCAGCATGTTCGTCAGCTCACCGACCTTCTGCGCGTAGGCGATGGGCTGGTTGAACGGCTCGGTGAAGTTGTGGCTGACCAGAATAGCCAGGTTCGTGTTGTTGCTCTTTTTCTCCTTGAAGCTGTGGCCGTTGACGACGGCCAGATCGTTGTCGTAGTTCTCCTGCGCAACGAAGCCGCCGGGGTTCTGGCAGAAGGTGCGCACCTTGTTGCGCCACGGGGCCGGGTAGCCGATCAGCTTGCCCTCATACAGGACCTTGTTGATCTTCTCCATGATCTCGTTGCGGCACTCAACACGGACGCCGATGTCAACGGTGCCTGGCTTGTGGGCAATGTTGTGCTCGGCGCAGATCTTTTCCAGCCAGTCCGCACCGCGGCGGCCCGTGGCAATAACGACCTGCTTGGCGTAGACGTCGCGGACGCCGTCCTTCTCGCGCAGGCGGACGCCCTTGCAGACGGAACCCTCGAGGATGATGTTCTCGCACTCGGTACTGAACAGCATCTCAACACCGGCGTCGGCCAGATAGTTCTGGATGTTCAGGTAGAGCTGCTGGGCCTTCTCGGTGCCCAGATGGCGGATGGGGCAGTCAACGAGCTGCAGACCCGCCTGAATGGCGCGCTTGCGGATGTCCTTGATGTCGGGACCCTCGTAGATGCCCTCGACCTTCGGGTCGGCGCCAAACTCGAGGTAAATTTTATCGGTGTAGTCAATAAGCTCCTGCGCGAAATCCTCGCCTATCAGGTCGGGCAGTTCGCCGCCGACCTGATAGGACAGGGACAGCTTGCCGTCCGAGAATGCGCCCGCGCCGGAAAAGCCGGTAGTGATGGCACAGGTCGGCTTGCAGTTTACGCAGACGCCGGTTTTATCCTTGGGGCAGTGGCGCTTTTCCACAGGCTTGCCCTTTTCGACGAGCAAAATTTTGTGGGGGGTGCTGCTCTTACGCAGCAGCTCCAGTGCGGTGAAAATGCCGGCAGGGCCGGCGCCTACGATGATAAGGTCATACATGGATAGGGGTTCTCTCCTTTAAACATAACTCGCGATCCTTCGCGCGGGAAACAAAATAAGGACAAACGGAGCTTGTAGGGGCGGATTCTATATCCGCCCGTGCCCGTTTGCTGATGGCACGGCGCTGCGGGCGCATATAGAATGCGCCCCTACGGTGTCACGGAACGGTTATTCACCGTCCTCCGACACATCCTTGCTCTCGGCGTCGTACACCACAGGGCCGTCGCTGCCGACATCGCGCTCGGCGGCTTCGGCCTCGTCCAGGGCGTCGCCGATGGCACCCAAGGCCGCATTGGCGGCGGCAGAGGCCATGCGGTCCAGTGTGCGCAGCTCCATGGCGGCGTAGAGAATGCAGCCTAAATTCAGCGCACCTTCGGCGATCAGCAGGATGCCGCAGAGCATGACGGCGCTGACCGCCGCATCAAACGGGTGCAGCACCAGCAGTACGCCCAAGGCAACGGATACGATGCTGAACAGCAGCAGCAACCACCATTTCTGCCCCTTGCGCTTGGCAAGGTCAATGGCGGTACCGATGCGGCTCAGGCCGTCAACGACGATGAAGATGCCGAAAACAACGGGCAGAAAGCTGGTCACTACCTGCGGTTTTGCCAGCGTGAAGATGCCCAGCCCCGCCGTGATGACGCCGCCCACCAGCATGAACGGCGCGGTAAAGCCGGTGCCGCGGATGCGGGCATACTGGATCAGGCAGACAATGCCGGTGACAAGCACCACAACACCAAAAATGTTGCAGATCCAGAGCAGACTGGTCTCGGGCATGATGAGCAGCAGCATACCGATGACGATATACGCGACGCTCAACAGCAGCATTCCGTTTTTGACATAGCGCAGCATAGTGAAAGGCTCCTTTTTACTTGTCGGTTTCCTGCATAGCCCTGGCGGCGGCCACGATCAGGTCGGCGCAGGCCTCGCGGCCCAGGGTCGCATTCAGGCACAGATCGTAGTTCTTGGCCTCGCCCCAGCGGTTCTCGGTGTAATAGTTGTAGTAGCTTGCACGGGCGCGGTCATGCTTGGCCAGCTGGGTCTCCCACAGGCGGTCCGGCATGTCCTTGGCGTCGGGGCGGCTCTTGGCAAACTGGATGCGGGTCTCCAGCGGCGCGTAGACGAAGGTGCGCAGCACATTGGGGCGCTCACGCAGGACGTAGTCACCGCAGCGGCCCAGAATGACGCAGGGACCCTCGGCGGCCAGCTCCTTGATGACGTTGCTCTGCAAAATGTAGACCTGGTCAGCCAGGGGCATCGTGTTGCCCATCATGTACAGGCTGTAGATCAGGCTGCCGCTGCGCTGGTTCTCGCTGGCGGCAATGGCCTCCTCGGTCAGACCGCTCTTTTTGGCGGCAAGGGTGATCAGCTCCTTATTATATAAGGGAATACCCAGCTTGTCGGCAACAGCCTGTGCGATCTCGCTGCCGCCGGATGCGTACTCACGCGCCATAGTGATGACCATAGGTTCCTTCATACTGATACACCTCGCAATATTTTATGTAGTATGCGCAAAAAGGCATACTATTCTGCTTATAGTATAACCTGATTTTGTGGAAAACGCAAGAAAAAATTGCGGGAAAGGAGCAGTGTGGGCGGGGCTTTCGCGCCTTGCCGCCAGCGTTCGTCCTCACAAAAACTGCCCGCGGCAGAACACCGCGGGCAGGGAAAACAGAATGTAAAATTTTATTCGGTCACTTCGCCGGAAATCTCCTTGATCGCGGACACAGTTGCGGCGAGATTCTGCATGTCGCTGGGCACGATCAGCTTGGTGGCCTTGCCGTCAGCGACCTTCTCCATGGCCTCCATGCTGCGCAGGGCCAGATAGTTGTGGTTGGGGTTCGCCTCGTTGATCATGCGGATGGCATCGGCCTGTGCCTTCTGGACGGTCAGCAGGGCTTCGGCTTCGCCCTCGGCCTCGCGGATGCGCTGCTGCTTCACGGCCTCTGCACGCAGGATGGCGGACTCCTTTTCGCCCTCGGCGCGGGTGATGGCAGCCTGCTTTTCGCCCTCGGCCAGCAGGATGGAGGCGCGCTTCTCGCGGTCCGCCTTCATCTGTTTCTCCATGGCCTGGCGGATCTCCACCGGTGGCTCGATGTTTTTCAGCTCGACGCGGTTGACCTTGATGCCCCAGCGGTCCGTGGCCTCGTCAAGGCTGGCGGTGATCTTCGTGTTGATGAGGTCGCGGCTCGTCAGGGTCTCGTCCAGCGTCATCGAGCCGATGATGTCACGCAGCGTCGTGGCGGACAGGTTCTCGATGGCCTGGATCGGGCGGTTCACGCCGTAGGCGTACATCTTGGCGTCAAACACCTGAAAGAAAACGACGGTGTCGATCATCATTGTGACGTTGTCGCGGGTGATGACGGGCTGCGGCGGGAAGTCGGCGGCCTCCTCCTTCAGCGAGACCTTGCGGGAGATGCGCTCGACAAACGGCGTGCGGATGTGCAGGCCCGCGCCCCAGGTATCCTTGTAGACGCCGAGCCATTCGGTGACATAGGCGTTGGACTGCGGCACAATAACGATGCAGCGCACCAAAACCACCAGAATAATGATGAGCAGGATGGCAAAGACTAACAGCATTTGGGGGTCCTCCTTTTTCCTTTGTGATTTAAACCGCAGCCGCGTCAGCGGTCACGGGAGCGACAATAAGGATCGCACCGTCCACGGCCACGACCTTGCAGCGGGTGCCCTGCGGGAGTGTGACCTCGGCGCGGGCCTGCCAGTCCAGGCCGTCCACGCGGACCCGGCCCGGAAGGCCGGGCTCAATGTCCACAAGCACAACGCCCTGCTTGCCGATGGTCAGCGGCGAGCCGTTCGTGACAGGGGCACGGTGTGCGCCGCGCTGAGCAATGAGCCGGGGCAGCATCAGGCCGAGCGTAATGGCCGATACAACGGCAAAAACAAGCATCTGCCAGCCAAAGCCGACATTAAAAAAGCTGACCAGCATGGCCGCGGCAGCGCCCACCGCAAACCAGACCGAGACAAGCGCCGTTGTGGCGGCCTCGACCATGATGAACGCCACGACGGCAACCAGCCATAAAATCGTATCAAACCACATGGAAATCTCCTTTCAGGGACAGAAAGCGGCTTTGTGACCACTTTAACATTATGACGGTATTCTGTCAAGATTGCCGAAGAAATTTTACAAAACTGCAGGAAAAGTGCAAAGGATTGCAGCCCTCTTTCGAGCGGCTTTGCAGGGAGGGGTCTTGCCCCCTCCGCGGGGCGTCGGGGACGCCGCCCCCTACAGCACCGACGCGCCCGGCAGGCGGGTGCTGACGAGGATTTTTACGAAAATATCGATTTTACGTAAATTATTGTAATTTCCAATCATACAGCTCTTTACTTTTTGCAAAAAAGTGGTATAACAGAAGCAAGTAAGGTGAACAAATTATGCGCTGTAAACAGTGTACCACAAAACAGGAGGAGCGACAATGAAAAACTGTTTTGACCGCACACCCCACACGATGAAGGACTGGTTGCTGCTGGCGGCGGGCGCCGCGGCGGTGTTTGCCGCGGCAGACTGGCTGCCGGACGTGCTGCGCGGGGCCGGGGCGTTTCTCGGGCTGTTGGCACCGTTTGGCTGGGGGCTGCTGCTGGCCTATGTACTGGACATACCCACGCGCTTTTTTGCACAAAAGCTCTTTGGCGGCAGGCGCGGCGGGGCGATGGCCGTCAGCTATGCGCTGTTTTTCGGTGCGCTGGCGCTTCTGGCGGCGCTCGTCGTCCCGCAGCTCGTGCAGAGCGTGACGACCTTTGCCGGGCGGCTCGGCGCGTATGAGGAGACCATCCGCGGCCTGCTGGTCTGGGTGCAAAATACGTTCGGCATCGATACGGCCACGGCGGAACAGCTTGTGCAGATGGTGGGCACGGCACTGCAAAATTGGTTCGGCGGTTTGTCCCACAGTGCGGCGCGTGCGGCGGCGGATTTCGTCTCCGGCGCGGCGGGGGCTGCGGGCAACGCCGTGGTGGCACTGGCCGCCAGCATCTACCTGCTCTCCGGCAAGGAGGCACTGCTCCGCGCGGCCCGGGCGTGTCTGCACGCGGCGCTGCCGCCGCGTGCCGCGGGCAGTGTGCTGGAAATCTGCCGCCTTGCCAACAAAATTTTCAGCGGCTACATCGGCGGGCAGCTGGTGGACGCCCTGCTCGTGGGCGGGGAAACATTTGCGCTGATGTCGATCTTCGGGCTGGAATACGCGCCGCTGCTGGCCGTGCTGGTCGGCGTGACAAACATTGTCCCGGTGCTGGGGCCGTTCCTCGGCGCGGTGCCGGGGCTCATCATCCTGCTGCTGGAATTGCCCTGGAAGGCGGCAGAATTTGCCATCATTATTTTTGTGGTCCAGCAGGTGGACGGCAACTTTATTGCGCCGCGCATTCTGGGCGGGGCCACCGGCCTGCCGGGGCTGGGCGTGCTGTTGGCCATCGTGGTGGGCGGGGCGTGGTTCGGCATCCCGGGCATGGTGCTGGGCGTGCCGACGCTGGCCGTGCTGGCGGCGCTGCTCAAACAGGCTGTCGGGGCAGGGCTGACGGCCCGCGGCCTGGATGAAAACGGTGAGCCGCGCCGGAATTTACCAGGCGGGCCGCAAGAAAATTAACAAGTTATTCCTTGCAATACAGGCGTGCATAGCGTACAATACTCTTGTAAAATGATGTAAAAGGAGCGGAGCATTTGAAAGAGGAACATATCTGGACCAAAAAGCCGGAAACGATGCTGGACTGGTTCTGCGTGGTCGGGGCCTGTATTGCGCTGTATCTGGCTTTGAACAATCTGGGGTACTTTCTGGGGAAAATCGGTGTGTTTATCGGCATCGTGTCGCCGTTTGCGGGCGGCATAGTCATTGCCTATGTGCTTGACCCGATGGTCAAGTTCTTCTACACAAAGCTGTTTAAAGAGAAGAAAAAGACGCGCGGATTCGCGATTCTTCTGGCGTATCTGGTGGCAATTCTGCTGCTTGTGCTGCTGGCATGGCTGGTCATCCCGCAGATCGTGGACAGCATCGCCATGCTGTTTACGAACTTCCCAAGCTACATACACAGCGTACAGGATATGCTGGGCATGATTCAGGAGCGCTTCGGCGTTGACCTGTCGTCGGCCACAAAAGTGCTGGACGATTCCGAGGCGATGGTCAAGGAAATCTACAGCATGGCCAGCGCCGCCATGCCGCAGATCGTGGCCAGCATCGGCAGCGTGGCATCGAACTTTGTGGCGATCTTCACCTCGATTGCGGCCAGTATCTATATGCTGGCGGACAAGGAGCATCTGCTCCATCAGCTGCGCACGCTGGCGCATGCCTTCCTGCCGGAAAAGGCGGCGGAAAACACGCTGCGCATCTGCCATTATGCCAACGTGAATTTCACGGGCTTCTTTGTGGGCAAGATCATTGACTCGGCCATCATCGGCGTTATCACGTTTGTGGCAATGGCGATCCTGCGGCTCGATTTTGCACTGCTCATCAGTGTGTTTATCGGCATCACGAATATTATCCCGGTATTTGGCCCCTTCATCGGCGCGATCCCCAGCATCTTCATTCTGCTGTTGGTTGACCCGATCCAGGCGGTCATCTTCGGCGTGCTGATTCTGGTCATCCAGCAGGTGGACGGCAACTTCATCGGCCCGAAGATCCTGGGCTCGTCCATCGGCATCTCTGCCTTGTGGATCCTGTTTTCCATCGTGGTCGGCGGCGACCTGTTCGGTCTTGTGGGCATGGTCGTCGGCGTGCCGCTCTTTGCGACCTTCTACGGCCTGGCGCGGGAATTTGTGCACTATATGCTGGACAAGCGCGGGCTGGACAGCGAGGGAAACCACGTTGGTGAAGTGGTGGAGGATGAGGAGAACGTGTTTGAGTGATGCAAGGGGGGGGAACAGGCGGTGTAATGCACGCCCGGCGAAGCCCCTCCGGCCATCGCTGGCGCTCGGCCACCTCCCCTGTGAGGGGAGGCTTTAGACGCGGGCAAAGCCGGCCTAAGGAGCTCTGCCCGTTTACGGCTGCCCGGCACTTGACCCCCTCTGTCCTTTCTTTATAAAGAAAGAACCAAAGAAATTTCAGCGTCTTACCCCAAAAGCAAAGCACCTGTTTACCGCTTTTTACCGCAGCAAACAGGTGCTTATTTTTTATGGCTTTGTCTGTGGCTGATTCTGTGCCCCCGGCAGCAGGGTCACCACATCCCGCAGCAGCACCAGCGGGCTTTCGCCCTTCTGCACGCGCAGGCTGAAATAAGGTCTCCCCAGTGCATTGTACAGCACCCGATGCGGGAACTTTTCCATGACCTCGCCCAGCTGCTTTGGCCCGACGATGTCACTATACAAAATCAGCTGGTCGCCGCGCTGGACGATCTCCGCAATGCCGACGCGGGCTGCGGTCACGCGCACGAGGGAGACGTCCACCAGCCCCTGCACGCTCTTGGGCGGGCTGCCGTAGCGGTCGATCAGCTCGTCGAGCACGTCCTCGGCGTCGCTCGTCGTCTCGATGGCCGCAATGCGCTTGTATGCCTCGATGCGCCCGGCAGCGTCCGGGATATATTCCTCCGGCAGGAATGCGTCCACGGTGATGTCCACCAGGCAGTCGCTCTTGTCGGGGGCGGGGGCCTCGCCGCGGGCCGCGGCAATGGCCTGACCCAGCATCTTCACGTACAAATCGTAGCCGACGGCCTCCATGTGGCCGTGCTGGCTGTGGCCCAAAAGACTGCCTGCACCGCGGATCTGCAAGTCGCGCATCGCAATGCGGAAGCCCGACCCGAACGACGTGAACTCCCGGATGGCCGAAAGCCGCTTGGCCGCGATCTCGGTCAGCACCTTATCGCGCGTGAACGTAAAATACGCATACGCCTTGCGGGAGCTGCGTCCCACGCGCCCGCGGATCTGGTACAGCTGGCTCAATCCCATGCGGTCCGCATTTTCAATAATCAGCGTGTTGCAGTTGCGCACGTCCACGCCGGTCTCAATTAAGGTGGTGCAGACAAGGATGTCGATCTCGTTGTCCAACAATTGCTGCCACACCGACGAAATCTGTTCCTCGGTCATCTTGCCGTGGGCAATGCCGATACGCGCCCCGGGCACGAGCTTGCCCACCCGCGCGGCGCATTCCTCAATGTTGTCCACACGGTTGTGCAGGTAGTATACCTGCCCGCCGCGGGCCAGCTCCTTGCGGATGGCCTCGGACACGATGCCCTCGTCGTACTCGAGCACATAGGTTTCAATCGGCTGGCGCTCAAACGGCGGCTGCTCAATTGTGCTCATATCGCGGATGCCCGACAGCGCCATGTTCAGCGTGCGGGGGATCGGCGTGGCCGACAGCGTCAGCATATCGACGCCGATGAAGCTCTCTTTGAGCTTTTCCTTGTGCTTGACGCCGAACCGCTGCTCCTCGTCGATGATGACAAGGCCCAGGTCCTTGAATTTCACATCGCCGGACAGCAGCCGGTGCGTGCCGACTACAATGTCCACGGTGCCGTCCTTCAGCCCGCGCAGCGTCTCCTTCTGCTCCTTGGCGGTGCGGTAGCGTGACAAAAGCCCGATGCGGATGGGGAAGGACTCCATGCGGGTCAGCGCGGTGTTGAAGTGCTGCCACGCCAGAATCGTCGTGGGGGCCAGGATCGCGCACTGCTTGCCGCCCATCACGCATTTGAACGCGGCGCGCAGTGCGACCTCGGTTTTGCCGACGCCGACGTCACCGCAGAGCAGCCGGTCCATCGGCCACGGCTCCTCCATATCGTGCTTGATGTCCGCCGCGCAGGTCAGCTGGTCGGGCGTTTCCTCATAGGCAAAGCGCTGTTCAAAATCACCCTGCCAGGTGTCGTCGGCGGGGAAGGCGTAGCCGTGCGCCTGCTTGCGGCGGGCGTACAGCTCGATCAGCTCTTTCGCCATCTGCTCCGTCGCAGCCTTGACCTTCTTGCGGGTCTTGGCCCAATCGCTGCCGCCCAGGCGGCTCAGCTTCACGTTGTCGCTGTCGCCCGGCGCAGTGTAGCGGGACAAAAGGTCCAGCTGGGTGACGGGCACGTACAGCACGTCCTTTTTGTCGTACTCGATGCGCAGATAGTCCTTTGTGACGCCCTGCACGGCCATCCGCTGGATGCCCGCGTACCGTCCGATGCCGTGGTTCTGGTGGACGACCAGATCGCCCACCGAGATTTCGCTCAGGCTGTTCAGCGCGTCCTTATTGCGCTTTTTCTTCTTCTGTGCGCCGCTCACGCCGAAGGCGCGGGCCGTAAACACGGCGTATTTCGCAAACGGCAGGCTGCACCCGGCGGAAAGCTGCCCCGGCAGGATCTGCACCAACCCGGCACTCGGCTCCGCCGCCGCGTCCGTCGTGACGTTCAGCCCTTTGGTGCGCAGGTCGGCGGCCAGACCCGCCGCCGCACGGGGTGTGCCGGCCATGACCGTGATCGCCGTTCCGCCGCTGCAAAGCGGCTGGATGTCCTCCAGCAGCGCCGCGACCTCGCCGCCCCAGGCGGGCAGCGTGTGGGCGGGTGCGTTGACGATGGTCTTCAGCGGCACATCGGGCATGCTGCGGGCAAAGTTCTCGGCGCAAAGCGTACGGTGCGCGGCGCACTGCGCCCAGAGCCAGCCGCTCTCGGCGTAGAGCTTATCCAGCCCTGCCGCCAGCACGCCGTCCTCCAGCAGGGCGGAAAGCTCCTCGCCCCGGCGGAACGCGGTGGCGCGCTCGGCCTCCCGCAGGGAGGCCGGCTCCTCCAGGATCAGCAGCGGATCGTCAAAGTAGTCTAAAATCGTCGCAGGCTCGGGATAGCGCAGCGTGAGATATTTGTCCATGTTGACGGGCATCGCGCCGCCGTCCAGCTGTGCCAGGTCCGCAGCGGTGCAGGTCTCCAGCGCCGTGCGCCGCCTGCCGCGGGCCTTTTTGATATAGGAGCGGATCTTCTCCGCTGCGTCGGCGGGCTGACCGAACAGTATCTCCCGCGCGGGGGAGACGTAGATTTTTTCAATCGGCTCGTCGCGGCGCTGGGTCGCCAGATCGAAGGTGTGCATCGTGTCGATCTCGTCGCCCCAGAACTCCATACGGGCGGGCTGCTTCATGTCGGGCGCGTAGATGTCCGCAATGTCGCCGCGGATCGAAAACTGACCCGGGCCGTCCACTTGGTCGCGCCGCGTATAGCCTGCGCCGTACAAAAGCGCGGTCAGCTCGGCGCGGGTCAGTGTGTCGCCGGGGCGCAGGCTGCGGGTGTTCGCGCAGAAATCCGCCCGCGGCGTCGTGTATTGGGTCAGGCCCTCGTCGGGCACGCAGACGGCCTGCAGCCGCCCGCCGACGAGGTCGCCCAGCACGGCCAGACGGCGGTATTCGTACTCACGGCCCGTGCCCTCGATGGGGCGCAGCACATAGTCGCGGGCAGGGAACACTGCCGTCGCCACGCCCAGCGCGTTCAGGTCGCCCGCAAACCGGGTCGCCTCGGCCTCGCCGGGCGTCACGATGCAGAGCGGCTTGTCGAGGGCTTTCGCCAGCGCGGCATAGACCATCGCCCGGCCCGACCCCGGTATGCCAAATAAGGCGCAAGCCCCCGGACCCCCGAGCGCCTGCGCCAGTCTTGCGTATTCGTCTGTTTTGGTGAAAAGTGCGTTGAACATACATTTCTCCTTGGCCCCCTCTGCGAGGTGGCTGCCGCCGCAGCGGCTGGGGGAGAGAACCTTGCCATTGCTCTAAATATTCCGGATGGCCGCAAGGTTCAACCCTTCCGGCCCTGCGGGGCCACCTCCCCTGCTAGGGGAGGCAAGAGAGCTTTTACCCGTTCAAGAACTCCGTCTTGAGCCAGCCGTAGGTGCCGTTGTAGTTCACAACGACCCAGCTGCCGTCCTCATTGGCGCCCAGCGCGGTCACGCCGGTGGAGGCGGGCACCTGACCGATCTTGTCATAGTCGGTGCCGGGGCCGCCGCGCATGTTCAGGTTGTTGCCGTCGGTCACGGTGTAGGTCGGCTGCTCACCCTCATTATAATAGGTGGTGGGCTGCACGCTCAGGCCCTCGTACTCGGGCACGGGCGTGGGCTCCGGCGTCGGCTCGGGGGTAGCCTCGGGCTCGGCGGGCGCCTCCTCGGCAGGGGTGCTCTCTGCGGTAAAGTTGTCGGCGGTGGGATCGTCAACGCCCTCCGCGGGGGCACTGCTGCTGATGGTATCGCCGGAGGCGGGCTCGCTGCCGCCGGCTTTGCCGTCAAGGGTGCCGCTCAGCAGCAGGACACTGAAAATGATGGAGGCGACGAGCGCTACAGCGCAGAGCACCAGACGGGTCATTGCTTTTTTACGGATTTCACTCATGATTCACGTCCCCTTAGTGGTTGAACTTGTTCTGGGCGTACTGCAGATTGTCGTCCATCAGCAGCTTGCAGGCTTCCTCAATGTCCGGGTAGCGGTCCGTCATGGCCTTGCGGTCTGCGGCAGGCAGCTTGCCCAGCACCCAGGCGGCCAGGTCGTACTGCGGGTTCGGTTTGGCGCCGATGCCGATGCGGATACGGCTGAAATGGTCGGTGCCCAGGCTGGCAATGATGCTTTTCAGCCCGTTGTGCCCGCCGGCAGAGCCGTGGGGCCGGATGCGCAGATGTCCCGGCTCCTGGGTGATGTCATCGCACAGCACAATGATGTGGTCTGCCGGGATCTTGTAAAAGTTGGCGGCGGGGGCAATGCTCTGGCCGCTCAGGTTCATGTAGGTCAGCGGCTTGAGCAGCACGACCTTGTGGCCGTTCACCTGTGCCGTGCCGTACAGGCCCTGCCATTTGGCCTTGGCAATGTCGCACTGCCACTGCGCGGCCAGATAGTCCAGCGCCTCAAAACCGGCGTTGTGGCGGGTGCCGTCATATTTCGGTTCGGGGTTGCCCAGTCCGGCAATCAGCCAGTCCGCCCCGGAGGTCATTTCGAACATAGATATATCCTTTGAAAAATCGTGAAGTACCGTAGGGGCCGGGCATGCCCGGCCCGGCAGCGTAAGATAAGCGGCTGCTTATGGGAAGGCCGCGGGGCGTCGCGGACGCCGCCCCCTACAAAGCTTTACTTCCCTTTCTTCTCTGCTTCCAGCTTCTGCTTCTTGGCGATATACTTCTCCAGCTTGCGCTCGCCCCAGCCGTCGATCTCGGCCTGCTTGGCGCGCTCGATGCCCAGCGCACCGGCGGGCACGTCATGGCCGATGGTAGAGCCGGCAGCCGTGAACGCATGGTCGCCGATGGTGACGGGTGCGACCAGGTTCGTGTTGCAGCCGATGAACGCATAGTCGCCGATGGTCGTGTGGAACTTGCCCTCGCCGTCGTAGTTGCAGGTGACGGTACCACAGCCGAAGTTGCAGTACTTGCCCACCGTGGCATCGCCGATGTAGGTCAGGTGGCTGACCGTGTTGCCCTCGGCAAAGTCGGCGTTTTTCGTTTCGACATAAGCGCCCAGATGGCAGCCCTCGGCGGTTTTGGTGCCGACGCGCACATGGGTGAAGGGACCGATCTTGTTGTTGGGGCCGATGTGGCTCCCATAGCACTGGCTGGCATTGATCGTGGACCCGGCGTCAACGACGGTATCCTCCAGCAGGGTGTTGGGGCCGATGACGCAGTCCGGGCCGATGACCGTCTGGCCGCGCAGGATGCAGCCCGGCAGGATGGTCGCACCGGGGGCAATGACGACCTCCGGCTCAATGCAGACGTTATCACTGATAAAATTCACGCCGTTATCCAGATGGCGCTCAAACGTGGCGGCATAGCGCTGCTGTGCCAGCTCGAAATTCTCTCTTGCGGTAGACATATAGCGGTTCTTCCTTTATACACTCATTTCGTGCCCGCGGCGCACGGGGGCTGCCGACGGACCTTATACCTATATATTGTATAACATGCGGCGCATTTTAGCAAGCCGAAAAACGCCGTTCGCCGTAAAAATTTACCGCGGCACTCAAAAAGAAAAAAGTGACAGTTCAAAAAATATTTCAAACTTTCCACCCATTATAAAATACACGATTTTTGTGCAAATTGCAATACCTGAACCAAAAAAGTTTGGCTACTTTTCAGCGAAACTATTGAGCATTTTTTTAACAATCTACTGGAAATCTGTCTTTCGGTCTGTTATAATGGACTATGCAGACATGATTTATGTGATGCAAACACGTCACCAATTTGGGAGGTAACTATGAGCAAGAAATTCTTGTATCTGTTCAAAGAGGGCCATGACGCCTTCGGCGGCGACCAGACCACCATGAAGAACACTCTGGGTGGTAAGGGTGCCGGCCTGGCCGAGATGACCCACGCCGGCATGCCGGTTCCGCAGGGCTTCACCATCACCACCGAGGCCTGCACCCAGTACTATGCTGACAACCGTGAGATCAACGATGAGATCAAGGCAGACATCTTCAAATACATGGGCATCCTCGAGGAGCAGACCGGTAAGACCTTCGGCTCCATCGAGAACCCCCTGCTGGTTTCCGTCCGTTCCGGCGCACGTCAGTCCATGCCCGGCATGATGGACACCATCCTGAACCTCGGCCTGAACGATCAGGCTGTTGAGGGTCTGGCCAAAAAGACCAACAACCCCCGTTTTGCCTACGACTGCTACCGCCGCTTCATCCAGATGTACTCTGACGTCGTCATGGAGCTGGGCAAGAGCTTCTTCGAGGAGCGCATCGACGCTATGAAGGAGCGCAAGGGCGTCAAGCAGGACGTTGAGCTGGACGCCAACGACCTGAAGGAGCTCGTCAAGGAGTTCAAGCAGATCTACCTTGAGAAGCAGGGCGAGGAGTTCCCGCAGGATCCCAAGGAGCAGCTGATCGGTGCCGTCAAGGCCGTTTTCCGTTCCTGGGATAACCCCCGCGCCAACGTGTATCGTAAGATGAACGAGATCCCCTACGAGTGGGGCACTGCCGTCAACGTGCAGCAGATGGCCTTCGGTAACTCCGGTATGCGTTCCGGCACCGGCGTTGCCTTCACCCGTAACCCCGCCACCGGCGAGAAGAAGCTGATGGGCGAGTACCTGATCAACGCTCAGGGCGAGGACGTCGTCGCCGGTATCCGTACTCCTTCTCCCATCAGCAAGCTGCATGAGGAGATGCCCGAGGTCTACGATCAGTTCGTTGAGATCGCTACCCGCCTCGAGAACTACTACAAGGATATGCAGGACATGGAGTTCACCATCGAGGATGGCAAGCTCTTCATGCTGCAGACCCGTAACGGCAAGCGCACCGCTCAGGCTGCTCTGCAGATCGCCTGCGACCTGGTTGACGAGGGCGTTATCGACGAAAAGACCGCTGTTCTGCGCGTCGAGCCCAAGCAGCTGGACACCCTGCTGCACCCGCAGTTTGATGCTGCCGCTCTGAAGGCCGCCGAGGCAATCGGCAAGGGCCTGGCCGCTTCTCCGGGATCTGCCTGCGGCCGCGTCGTCTTCTCTGCTGAGGACGCCGAGGAGAAGGTTAAGGACGATGCTTGGAAGAAGGTCGTTCTGGTCCGCCTCGAGACCTCTCCCGAGGACATCGTCGGCATGCAGGTCTCTCAGGGCATCCTGACCGTCCGCGGCGGTATGACCAGCCACGCTGCTGTTGTCGCCCGCGGCATGGGCACCTGCTGCGTCTCCGGCTGCGGCAACGATAACAACGTCGCCATCGACTATGACGCCAAGGTCATCACCATCAACGGCCACACCTTCCACGAGGGTGACTGGATGAGCATCGACGGCTCCACCGGCAACGTCTACGAGGGCCAGATCGCTACCGTCGCTTCCACCGAGAACGCCAACTTCAAGCGCTTCATGGGCTGGGCTGACGCAAACCGCCAGATGAAGGTCATGACCAACGCCGACAACCCGCGTGACGCGCAGAACGCCGTTGACATGGGTGCCGAGGGCATCGGTCTGTGCCGTACCGAGCACATGTTCTTCGCCGAGGACCGCATCAAGGCTGTCCGTGAGATGATCTGCGCCCGTACCGTTGAGGAGCGCAAGGCTGCCCTGGCTAAGGTCGAGCCGTTCCAGGAGGCCGACTTCACCGCTATGTACCGCATCATGGGCGAGCGTCCGATGACCATCCGTTATCTGGATCCGCCGCTGCATGAGTTCCTGCCCACCAAGGCCGAGGACATCGAGGCTCTGGCTAAGGACATGGGTATGTCCACCGAGGAGCTGAACAACGTTGTTGTCAGCCTGCACGAGTTCAACCCCATGATGGGTCACCGTGGCTGCCGTCTGGCTGTTACCTATCCCGAGATCGCCGAGATGCAGACCAACGCTGTCATCAAGGCTGCCCTCAAGGTTTCTGCCGAAACCGGCAAGATGATCACCCCCCACATCATGATTCCTCTGGTTGGCGAGGTCAAGGAGCTGAAGTTTGTCAAGGACGTTGTCGTCAAGACTGCCGATGCCCTGATCGCCGCTGCCGGTGTTGACATGAAGTACGAGGTCGGCACCATGATCGAGATCCCGCGTGCCGCTCTGACCGCCGGCGAGATCGCCAAGGAAGCTGACTTCTTCAGCTTCGGCACCAACGACCTGACCCAGATGACCTTCGGCTTCAGCCGTGACGACGCTGCCAAGTTCCTGACTGCCTACTACGACACCAAGATCTACGAGAGCGATCCGTTCCAGCATCTGGATCAGATCGGCGTTGGCAAGCTGGTCAAGATGGCTGCCCACGATGGCCGCGCGACCAACCCGAACCTGGGTCTGGGCATCTGCGGCGAGCACGGCGGCGATCCCAGCAGTGTCGAGTTCTGCCACAACGTTGGCCTGGACTACGTCAGCTGCTCTCCCTACCGTGTTCCCATCGCCCGCCTGGCCGCCGCACAGGCAGCCATCAAGTCGCCTCGCGGCTGATTTGCCAGCGAGTATAACCATTAAGTTGAATTACGAACAGGCTCGCGCCTATCGAAATTCGCGTGGTTACGTACTTTAGCCAGGGAATTGGAAAGACCTGACAGTTAAGGCTCTTCTATAAATCCTATCAAGTCCCGAATTGCTTGTATCTGCAATTCGGGACTTTTTGTTTTATTTTGCCCCATTTTGTACATTTTCCTGAAAATATACACGGTTTAATGGGTCAGACAAAAAAAGCGCACACCCCTCGGTGTGCGCTCGGATTTTACGTCTGCGTCGATTCCCGCAGGCTTACCTGGTAACCCAACTCCATGCGGGTTTCAACAGGCTGCCCCTGCAAGGCGCACAGCAGCTGCTGCGTTGCTTTTAAGCCAAGGATATCCGCATTAAACTGCACGGCGGTGATGGGCGGCACGGTATTGACCAGATTCTCATTATCATACAGCGACGCCAGCCGGATATCCTGCGGCACGCGCAGGTTCAGCTGCTTGAGCATATTCAGCGTCAGCTGTGCCAGCCGTTCATCCATGCACAGGATGCAATCCGCCCCGCGCTCTACAGCCTGCTGCACAGCCTCCATGCGCAAATCGTCGCTTTCCAGCTCCAAAAACAGCAGGCTTTCGTCAATTTTTTGCCCCATCTTGACATAAGCCTGCCGGAAGCCCTCCAATCGGGATTGGTTGACGGTGTACAGCATACTGCCGCCCAGCAGCGCGATATGCTTTATGCCCTTCATCAGCAGCAGACTGGTCATCTCACGGCAGCCGCCCACCTGGTCATGGTCAACGGAAAGTACCTGATCGTCCTCCGGCTGACCGATGGCGACAAACGGCACCTTGCGCGCCTTCAGCAGCGGGATCAAGGGGTCACGCTCCAGTGTGCGGGTCAAGATCAGACCATCGATTTTGCGGTTATCCAGCAGTCGTTCCACAGGACGGGTTTCGTTTTCGCCCACCAGCGTCAGCAGGACATCGTAGTCGGAATCCCCGGCAACCTGATAGACAGAGCGCATCACCTTGCGCAAAAAGGGCAGCTCAAAGTCGGAAAATTGCGTGGAAATCACCAGCGAAATATTGTAGGAGCAGCGCTTCACCAGCCCGCGCGCCATCATACTGGGGGTATAGTTATGCTTTTTTACATAGTCCAGCACGCGTTGGCGGGTTGCTGCGCTGATGCGCCCGTTGCCGGATATGGCACGGGACACGGTTGTCTTGGATACGCCAAGCGCCTGCGCGATTTGCGTGATATCAATCGGCTTGTCGTTCTTCGGCAAAGGTGGCATGGTTTCTCATCTCCGATATGTATTTACCATTATCATAATCGTTTTTTGCCGAATCATCAATTATTTCTTGCGTAAAGCTTCCCCTTGCACAGCCCTCACACCGTTCGTCTGCACAGCTTTTTGCGTAATTTACGGCACAGGGCGCGTACCTCATGCGCGGTTTCAGAGGTGCATGGCTCGGGCGCAAACTGTGCCGCCTGTACGGCATCCAGCAGGTGCTGCACGGTTTCGCGGTCCGTCTGCGGGCAATGCGTTTGCAGAAATTCCGCAAATGCCGCTTCGTCAGAGGACACCTCCGCCGCCAGCCCGCAGCGCCGCATCTTGCGATGAAGCGCACAAAATTCTGCCTGTACGGTCTGCAAAGGTGTGCGCCTTGCACGGCGCAGAAGTGCCAAGGCCAAGACGAGCAGCAGCAAAACCGTAGGCAGCACCCACAAAAGCGGGACGCTTTGCGGCGTTTCGGCAGGGGAGTCGGCCTCCTGCCGCGCGGGCAGGGGTGTATCACTGTCTGCGGCATTTTGCCCTGCCTGTGCGGCATCGGCCGCAAGCTCGCCCTCGGTCAGTTCGGCTGTCATACCGGGGGTGACCTCCAGCGGCGTCCAGCCCTGCCCGGAAAGGTAAATCTCTGCCCAGGCGTGGGCGTTATCGTCCTGCAAAACAGCACGGCAGCTGCCGTCGCCCGCAGCGGTAAACAGACTTTGCGGTGCGGCGTAGCCTACCACATATCGGGCGGGCAGCCCTACCATGCGGCACAGCAGCACCGCTGCCGAGGCAAACTGTGTGCTGCTGCCCGCGTGGCTCTCGCTCAGGAAATACAGCAGCGGGTCAGTGTCGTCGGGTGTCTCGGCGTCCGCGCTGTAACGGCAGTGCTCGTTCAGCCAGCTGCGCACCAGTGCGCGTCGGCCATCGATGTCATCATCCCTGAGTTTGCGCTCCTTCACCAGCGCAGCCAGTTCCTTGTCTATGGCATCGTACCCGGCACCGTCGGGCACATCTAGGCAGCGCGCACGAACATACGCGGCGTAGGCACTTTCCAGACGGTCCAGCACCCCCGCGTCATCATCGTCACGGGCCGCCAGCAGCTCCTCTGCCTGTTTGCGCGGAAAATAGTAGAACATATCGTCCTGCACGGTCTGCCCCGCTATGGCTCCGTCGCCGTCCGGCGTGTAGTAGTCGTTAAAATATGCGTTGTACGGCGCAAACGTGTAGGCATCGTTTGCATGCAGACGCTGTACGGTCATTTGCTGCGGCTGTGCGCCGCTGTATGCCGCGCGCAAAAACGGCAGGTTCGCAATGGCAAGCCGCCCGTCGCCGTCGGTTTTCCAGTTTGCTGCGGCACTGTCGAAGGCAGCGGCATTCCCTGCCTGCCAGCTTGTGCCGTCATAGTCCACGCCGATAAACCCGCGCAGGTAGACGGTCTCCTCCGGCTTGGCGTCGGTCGTGACCATTATATCCTCCAGCCCCGTCAGAGCCAGGCCGTCGCCCCGTGTCAGGCTGCCGTCCTCCACGCCGCCCGCAGCAGCGCTGACATGGAAATTCAGTGCCCCGCCGCTGATTTTCGGCAGCCACTCGATCGCCGCGCTCAGCCCGGCCGCGCAGACTTTGTCGGTCACAGGCTGCAGCGCGTTCAAGGGTAGCATCAGCACGGGGCGCAGTGCCAGGGCAGGCAAAAACAGCACCGCGCAAATGGCAGCCATGCCGACACCGGCCAGCCTTTGGTTTATGCGGTGGGTCTGCAGGTTGGCGGCATAGACAGCGGAACCCTTGCCGCGCCACAGCCGTTTGCGCACCAGCGACCGCGCCGCCGCACAGCTTCCCAACCAGCCCGGCAAAAGCAGCAGCCAGCCCAAAACGGCACGGCCCGTCCCCGCCAACAGCGTGAACACCACGATCGGCAGAAGCACCGCCCCCAGCAACAGCGCGTCGGTGTGGCGGGCTGTCAGCGTGGCCAAAAACATTGTAAACGGCACTGCCGTCAGCAGCGCAAACAGGCCCATCTGCGCCGAAACCGGCGAGGCGGACACCACAAAATTTGCGTTGAAGCGTGTATTCAAGCACAGCCTGACGGCATCCGCGCACTGTGCCGCACCGGCCAAAAACGGCTGCTGCACGGCAAACAGCAGCACCAGATACCCCACGGCCAGCGCCAGCGCCGCGCCGTAACGGCCCGCCTTGGAAAGCGGGATGCGGTGCAGTGCCGTCCACGCCGCACACAGTGCCGCCACGCCAAGCCACACCCAAATCGGCAATGCCAGTGCAAACGCACCGTTCAGCGCCGTCAGCAAGCCCAAGGCCAGGAGCTCCGAAATCAGCAGATCCGCCGCCGTTTCCGCCATGGGGTGGGCAGCGGCCTTGGTGCGGGGCAGCAGCACACGGTCCACAAATACCAGCCCCGTAGCGGGGTCGGTGTCCTTGCGGCGGGTCAATCTGCGCAGCCGCTTTACGGCGGCCTGCCCAAAGTGCAACAACTGCTGCGGCGCGTCGGCCCCCTCTGCCAAAACGCTGCCCGCAGGGTCAGCGCGGTAGGTTGCGCCCAACGGCTCGCGCACGGTTAACTCGCCCACGCGGGCGGTCAGTTTCCAGTGGATCAGCTTCGGTGAATCGCCTGCACGGTAGGGGCGCAGATCATAAACGCCGTCGGTCAAATCGCAGCCCGCCGCAGTCACTTTTTCGGCGCAGTTCTGCGGTTTTGTGCCTGCGCCGTCGTCCTCGCCCTTGGCGGGGGGCAGTACACACAGTTCTCTGCTTTGGGGCGGCACGGCGCAGTGCGCGGTAAACAGCCCCAACAGGTCGCGCACGGTGGCTTCCCGCACACGGAACTGCCACAGACCGCTTTTTGCTGCGCGCAGGGTCACGCGCAAATCGGCACACTGATGCGGGGCCAGCATCGCGCCGCAGGGCAGTTCAATGGCCGTTCCGCTTTCGGCGTCCACAGCCTGCAAAACGACACGCAGCTCCGGCATGGGCCGCCGCCCGTTGTTGTGCAGTTTCACCAGTACGGCAAAATCCTCGTCGGGGTGCACGGGGCGGGCAGGCAGATGCAGCGTTACCGTCACATCCCTGCGCAGTGTGCGGACATACCACGCCAAAAAGCCGACCAGCAGCACCGCCAGTGATGCCAAAAAGACCGCAAACGACGTGCGGCTGACCGCTGCCGCGGCAAACAGCACGGCCAGCAGCAGCGCGCAGCCCACCTTACCTGCCATGGAACGGTTTCTCCGGGCGGGGGCGCGGCACGGTGTGCAGAACATCGTCAAGGATATTCTGCACTGTATCGCCGCCGGTGCGGGCCTGTTCGGTCAGGCACAGACGGTGGCGGGCCGCATCGGCAAAAATCGCGGTAATATCCTGCGGGGCCACATAATTGCGCCCGCCCAGAAAAGCCGCCGCGCGCGCCATACCGGCCACTGCCAGCGACGCACGGGGCGAAAGCCCCAGCATAAGGCGGCTGTCCTGCCGCGTCGCGCGGGAGAGTTCCACGATATACCGCCTGATTTCATCGCTCATATATACTTCGTCTACCTGCCGCTGCATAGCCAGCAGGTCGTTTTTGTCCATCATCGGATGCACACGGTCCAGCAGGGCGCGGCGCGGCTGGCGGGACAAAATCTCCATTTCTGCCTCCGCATCGGGGTAGCCCATGACCACGCAGACCATAAAGCGGTCCAGCTGGGATTCCGGCAGCATCTGCGTACCCACCGAGCCGACGGGGTTTTCCGTTGCAAAAACGGTAAACGGCTGCGGCAGAACGCGCGTCACGCCGTCCACCGTGACGGCGCTTTCCTCCATGACTTCCAGCAAGGCGGACTGGGTGCGGGCACTGGTACGGTTGATTTCATCGGCCAAAAACAGGTTGCACATCACCGCGCCGGGGTGGTACACAAATTTGCCGGTTTCCTTTTGGTACAGCGAGAACCCCACAATGTCGGACGGCAGAACGTCGGGGGTAAACTGCACGCGGTTTTGGGTCAGGTCCATAGCGCGAGCAAACGCCTGTGCCAGCGTGGTTTTGCCCACGCCGGGGATATCCTCAATCAGCACATGGCCGCGGGCCAGTATCGCCATCATGATTTTCAGCACGACTTCCGGCTTGCCCAGCACCGCCTTGCTTACCTCGGCTGTAACGGCCAGCGCCTTTTCGTTGATATTCTGCATGGGTCAATCCTTTCTATGCCTGCGCCAAATCAGCATACAGCCGATCACGGCGGCAATCAGCAGGCATCCCGCCCACAGGGCGTTGTTTTCCAGCCAAATCACCCAGTTGGAGTACGCGCCGCCTGCGTTTTCGCCGCCGCCTTCGTGGGGCAGGGGAGTGATACTTTCGGGGGTGACTTCCTCCAGCGCGGAGGTACCGTCGGCCTCCACCGTCACTTGGCGCGGTGCGGCGTCCCAGGTTTCGTCACACTCGGCCAGGTCTGCCGCATGGGTGGCGGCTTCTGCGTCGGGGTCGCGCTCGGCTATCACCAGGTAGCGCTGGGTGTTTTGGGTGTAGGGGTGGCAGGTCGTCAGGGTAAGCAGGTCGCGGCCGGGCTGTATCAGCACGGCGTTTATGTCGTCCGGCTGTATAATTTTCAGCTCGCACACGCGGTAAACCAGCGTGTCCCACGGCGTTGTCATAGTAATTTTGTCGCCGATTTGTATCTGCTGCACGTTGCGCAGCATTTCCGCGCCGTAATAGCCACGGTGGGCGGCAATGACGGTGTTGGTGTTTTCGCCTCCCAGCGGCATGGAGGTCTGCCCCAGCAACGCGCCGCCGCGGGCCATGTTGGCCGCGTTGGCCCCCAGATAAACAGGCAATTCCAAGTCCAGACGCGGTATCCACAGCGCGGCGATAACGTCGTCGGGCAAGCCGTAGCCCGTCAGGTCAAAGGCGGGGGTCTCGTAGGCAAAGGGGTCTTTCAGGCCGCTTTGACCTTGGGCAAAAAGCTGTTGGTTGTAGGCCAGAAACGCGTCGTACAGTTCGGGGTAGGCGCGCGCGGGTTCGGCGGCGGAGGTTTCAGGCGCGGCGGGGGCGGCAGCTTCGGCGGCCTGCACAAATTTTTGCACGGTTTTTGTGCTTTTCTGCTCCGTCAGATATCGGCTGACCGTGGGCTGCAGCATCAGCCCAACGCCCAGCAAAATTGCCAGCCATGCAAAAATTTGCAGAAACAGGCGTTTCATCAGTCTTCCTCCTCGCGCTTTTTGCAGCGGTGCAACAGCAGCAGCAACAGCAGCGCCTCGCCGCCGATAACCACACTGCCCGTCACGCTGATCCACGGCCAGGCATCCACAATGCGCTTTACTACGTTGCCGGTATTCAGCTGTTGGTACTGCACGGTCTGCGGCGTGTCAGGCTGCTCGTCCTCTCCGGTATACGGCACACGGGCGCCGCGCACAAGCATACGGTGGGTGTTGATGGCATAGGGTGTGCAGGTGACCAGCGTGCAGTAGTCCCCGCCGGGGATAATTTCCAAATCCTCGGTGTTTTCCGGCTCCACGACCTTGACCTGGTCTACCTGATACGCCAGTACCTCGTCCATGATGTGGAGGTAAAAACGGTCGCCCTCGCCCAGCTTGTCCAGGTCGGTAAACAGTACGGCCTCGGCCAGACCGCGATGCCCCGTCAGTACACTGTGGGTGCCCGCGCCGCCCAGCGGATAGCTGGAGCCTTCCAGATGTCCGACGCCCTTTACCAGCACATCGTCGCTTGTGCCCTCATAAATGGGCAGGTTTACGTCAATTTTGGGTATGGTAATGTAGCCAAGGCTCTCGCCCACGTCCAGCATGTCCACATAGCTTGTGCCGATGTCGTCCGCTTCGCCCGCCGCGTCGCGGTCGATGGCATTGTTCAGCTGTTGGTTGTAGCGGCGCGCAGCCTCCTTGGCGGCGTCGATTTTCTCGGCGTCCATCGACTGCACATTGTCGTTGTAGCTTTCAATGACCGAGCTTGCGTGGCGCTGTGCCACCGCGTTGCTGACAACGGGGTACATGGCCACGCCGATGCCGGAGACGATCATCAGCGCAGCAAAGCCAAGTTTTAATTTGACGGTGGTTTCCATTGCAAAGAGCCTTTCTGTAAAGGGTTGACGCACTGCCACAACCGCCCATAGGGGAAGAACCGTTTCCGGCCCTTCCCCTATGGATTACCCGTTTATTTTGCTGTGGGTGTTTGGATGATGTGCATTACGCACGGTTGGATTTCTTTTTCAGGCTGAACAGAACGCCGACGCCCGCCAGAACCAGCAGCACACCGATACCGCTGAACAGCAGCGTACCGAAACCGCCGGTGACAGGCAGCGTAAAGCCCTTGCGGTTGATGACTTTGGCAACAGCAAGTTCCGGTTTTGTGGCATCGCCATTGGCATTAGTGAATGTGGTTGACGTAACCGTGCCATGCTTAACCAGATTGCCACTGGCGTCATATACGTTGGTCTTTTGCCAAGTAGTTGTGGCGGTAACATTCAGCTTAACCTCAACAGGCTTTGTCAGCAGGTTATAGCCCTTAACCGTCTTGGTTTCGACCAGATAGTAATCACCATTGGCAAGACCGTGGGTGTAGTTGGTGGCGTTGTTAGAGTCAGACGTATCAATGATGCCGCTTGCGTCAGTTGTCAAGCCAGACTTTACAAGAATCCAGCTTTTAGTGCTGTCAAGACCTGCTTTTTTGACGGTTTCAGCATTTACAATAGGCGTTTCTCCCGTCTTGGCTTCACGGTACAGGTCAAACACAACGCCGGGCAGTGCATTGTTTGTGTCCCCGGCAGTCTTTACAACCTTGATGCCAAAGCTGTACATAACAGCGCTGTCCTCAATGGTGTTCGTGGTAGTTCCGGGAGTATTGTCGCTATTGATTTTATTGGTATATTCAAGTTTCGCGTTATTCGAGTTGCCGTTGCCGCCGACTGCAGCGGTATCCTTTACAACTGCATCGTAGGTAATGGTCACCGTGCGTCCGGCACAAGCCTTTACCGTGTTAGAAGTGAGAATGAAATCAATCTTGAATCCATCTGTGCCTTCGGCTGCAACCGTATAATCCGTGCCACTCATCAAGGCTGTAGTGCTGTCTTCAATTTTGATGCTGCCTACATTATCCTTCAAACCCGTCGGCGTGTCGGTGACGGTAAAGGTGGAAAGTTTATCAATGTTCTTCGGGACTTCAATCGTGATTTTGTAAGGAACGGTATCGCCGACACCGTACTGGGCATCCTGCGCCCAACTGTCGCCTTTTTTGACTTCCTTCTTCATATCGGGGCGGTGGTTGGCAACTTGAATGGTTGCATTAGGAGTGGCTGTATTTTCGCCTACCTTAATCTGACCATCATTCTGCACGGTAAAGTTGTGGTATTCCGCATCCAAGATATAGCCCTTGTTAGCAGAATCACCGCTGTATGCATCCTCAAAAATGCGGTAGTTGCCTTGCGAAAGCCCTGCAATTGTAATTTTACCGCTTGGGTCCGTTGTCAAATCGTAGGGGTTGCCATTGCTATCGTTTGCAGTAATGTCTGTCCAATTGGCGCCATTCTGTTCCTGCAGCTTGAACTTAACACCCGCCAACGCGACCTCAGAACCACCGCCGGTATAGCCCTTTTTCTCAATCGTGACTTGACCGTAGGCGGTGCTGTTTTTCGGGTAAACGTGGACATCATAAATCCAGTCCGTTAGCTTGTTCGTGGTGGTCGTATCAGCAATGCGCGTCATAGGTACAGAAACCAAGAACGGGGCAACAGGGGACGTGACCTTATCGGGGGCGCTCGTTTCAACAACCAGATACAGACCGAAGTCAAGACCGTCTTTTTTGGCTACACCAATATTGGTTCCAGAAGTTGCGGTTGTAACCGTGTCTATCTTGTTGCCATTAACTGTGATTGCGCCAGTTGTTGAATTCGTTGAATAATAATTACTTGCATCTATATTAGAAAAGTCTTGACCAGTCGCAGCCGCTTGACCGCCATAATAGGCTTTCAGCCATTCCTCATTCTGCACCTTGTAAATCTCAAAAGTTACCCCGCCCAGCGGCTTTGCGTCTGTGGGCGCGGCTTCGCCCTCGGCACCGGTACCCTGTTTGGGCGTTGCTCCCGGTGCAGGGTTATACTCATACTTATGAATCGTAATGCTGCCCTTTTTGCCCGATTCCCAAACAGGCGTACCGTCTGCCAGCCTCGTCGTTCCCGTCGTCCCCGCCGTCGTCGCCCCTTCCGCCATGGCGGGCATGGCGCAAAGGCTCAGGGCCAGGGCGGTGCTGAGGACTGCGGTAAATAAACGTTTCAGTTTCATCTTGTTGCATACCTCATTCTTTTTATGTTGGTTTGTGTAGAGGGGTGGGGGTCAGGAACGTTTGCCCCCTCTCTTATAGCGGAACACCAGCACCAGCAGCACAGCCACCAGTGCGGGCAAACCTATCAGCAGCCACAGGCTGGGTGCGTCCGCGCCCGTATGCGGCAGGGTAAAGCCCTTGCGGTTGTAAATGGTCAGGGCAATGTTGTACACGCCGTCGGCACCTGGGGTTATCTTGCCAAACGTCTCGTCGCCGCGTCGGCATTGCCCGTCCGCTGTCAGCGTAAACTCGATGGCTTCGCTCAGCAGGGTGTAGCCCTCGGCGGTCTTGGTCTCGGTCAGGCGGTAGTTGCCGGGGGTCAGGTCTGCAAAGGCAAGTTCGCCTGTACCCGCGGCGGTCGTGCCTGTTTTCGGCGTTTCAATCGGTACAGTGTTCAGCTTTTCCAGCTTGAACTCCACGCCGCCCAGCTTTATGCTATTATCCTGTGCATCCTGCTTTGTGATGACCAAGTTATATTTGGCATCTTGCAGTTGGTTGGTCAGGGTCAGCGTTTTGTTGGTCGAATCGCCTGTGACGCGGGTGGTATTGAGAACCTTGTACTTCTTGCCGGAAATCTCAATCACATCGCCAGCCGCGCCGCCGTAAAAATGCCCGCCTGCCGACGCGCTTTCCAGCACGCGGTAGGTGTAAGCGACACGCGCACTCTCCGACTTGCTCGCATCGTACTTGTCCAACCCGGTAAACTGTTTGGTCCAGCCTTCGTAACCGTCGGGTTTTTTCAGTTCTACGCTTTCATACCCCGAAACCGGCAGCCAGCTGTCTGCCTCATCCGGCGTTTCGGTGCGCTGCAGTTGCAGGTAAATGGCGTTGGGCAGGTCGGCTTGCGGAATGTCCGTCGTACCGTCCTGCTTTTTCCACTCTTTTTTGACCGTTATGTCAATCAGTTCGCGGGCGGTATTTTCAAACGTTGCCGTTGCAGCGTTCGCTTCGCCCTTCGCAATGGCGCCGTACACCTTTACGCCGTCCGCGGCAACAGCGCAGTCTTTGCCGCCCTCGATAGACACCGATTTCAGGCTTGTGCCCGTCTGTTCATTTTCCCACACAACAAACCGTGTGCCGACAGGGATCTTGTCGATCACGATCTCGCCGTAGTACGTACCATTGTGGTTTTCCACCGTGCAGGTGTACTCTTTCGGCGCGATTGTGTCGCCGAGGCTTTGGCCGCCAACATCGCCGAATCGGACGGTAAAGGTAAACGCCTTGCCTTCCAGTGTCTCGCCTTTGGCCGGAACCTTGCGTATAATCAGCTTGCCTGTCTTGACCTTGTTGTTGAAAACCACTTTCAGCTTGGTCAGCTCGTTATCATCGGCCGAATTGCGGTAAGAGCGAAAAACCAGCATGTCAGCGTTCGGCTTTTGGGCCTCTGTGTAAGCGTTCTGGGTGTTGTGTCCGTCAAGGGTTGCAACAACCGCCTTTTCCGTTCGGCCATCGTTCGGGGCGGTGCCGCTGATGTTTTGCAACGTGCTAACACTGCCCGTCGTAACAACGTCAGCCTTGCCGCTTACATTTGTAACAGGTACGTCGTTTTCGTATACCGTCCAAGTTGTATCGTACAGTTCGGTGTCGATCTGCTCTTGCAGGGCTATGTAGCTGCCGCGGCGGAACTGGTCATTAAAGGTAACGGTCTCACCGTCCTGCAGCAGGAACCGTCCGTTTTCATCCACAACGTCGCCGTTGCCAAGGTTGGAGGAAAACACCGCATAAGCCGCGTTTTCCAGCTTACCGGTTGTGGCAGAGCCATAGTCTGGGACGTTGTACTGCGCGGTGGTAAAGCCTGTTTGTTTCGGCAGGGTCGGCGCACTGCTGAATGTAAAGTTGCGCAGGTAAATGCTGCGCGCATAGTTATCGCCCACCGTTATGCTTTTTAGCTGCGTTTTGTCGAAACCCTCGACTTGTTTCAGGGAGTTCAACATCAGCCGTACGGTGTACCACGTTCCCGGGTGCAGCGCAGTCGCCGCGCCGTAGACATCGCTGCTTTGCAGCCCCTTGGTGCCAAGGCAGCCCATTTGCTTGCCGCTTGTGTCCCAAAGTTCCACATACAGGTTGCTCAGGGCGCAGGTTTCGGTCGACTCGCCCTGCACATAGACATCAAAGGTCAGGTAGCTGTACGGACTTATATCTATGGCTGTGTCCCATGTCAGTGTGCCGCGGCGCTGGTCGCGGTATAGGCTGGATGGGTCACTTTTATCCGATGACCACAGCACGGCGCTGCCTTTGTCTTTGTCTACATTCTCCGGCAGGGACGACTCATAGCTTAATAGTCCCGTGACCGAACTGTATACGTCGTTCGGAAGTTCGTAGGTCTGGATTTTCGGTTTATCAGTACCTTTTGTTTCGTAGTGGGTGGCCAGATTTTGGATGTTGAAGGTGAAAATTTTCTGGTTTTTGAAACTTGCTTGGAACAGCGGGTTCACGTCCGAAACATCGACCTGCTTTTCGACCTGCAATTCGTTATGGTCGGGGAAGTTGAACGCCAGCGCCATGTTAGACTCCCACATGCCGCGCTCCATGTAGTACATGGTCAGGGTGTGGGTGGATTGGTCCTTCAGGGTTTTGGTGGGGCCCTTCTTATTGAACGTGATCGGTTGGCCGTTGTAGTTGACGGTTTTGGTTGTTTCGCCGGGCTCATACCCCTTGTAGACCATGGTATCATTTTGGTCGGTGTTCTTGTTGGAGCTGACGTAGGGGGTTACCTTGTTGTTTGCGCCAAATTCCAGCAGACCGGACGCTTTACCGTGCGCGCCGCCGACATCCAGCATCAACTCGCCGTCAATGTAGACCCACACGTCATCGTCGCCGGAGAAGAAGAACTTGATAGGAACTTTGATGTCGCTGCCGCTGGTGTCTTTTCCTACAACAACATTGCCGTCCTCTGTAAGCGTAAAGTCAAATTGCAGCTTGGCGCCAAAGCCGTAGTTGTATTGGGGGGCACTGCCGCCGTTGCCAACTGTTTCGTTAAACGGGAAGAAACCATACCCCTTACCGTTTGTACTGTTGTCGGCACCACGGTTAAGTGAGGCATCATCTTTCGTACCATTCCCCGCCAGATAGTAGCTTTGGCGGGCGATGTCCTGTTTGAGGTACAGCGAGGTTTCGTTGCTGTCATAGTACCAATATTCGGCTTTGCTCTCCGGGTCGTTAGCGGACTTATTGTTCGGATCCTGCGCAAAAACGGCTTTTTGCTTGAGCGGGAAGGAAACATCCTCGTACACCTTGCCCAGCACGGTGTTAAAGGCGTTTTTGCCTTGCAGGAAGTCTTTGTCAAAGTGCGGGTCAACCGACGCATTTGCGTTGGAATTCTTGGCTCTTAACAGCGGCAGACCGTTTGCCGTACCGTCAGAGGTCTTGCTTTCCACAAGGCCCTGGAAGGTGCAGTTGTAATCGTCGCTTCCTTTACCACTATCATCCAGTGCCGAGTTGTTCACGGCCATAAAAGTATTGTAAGCTGGACTGTTCGTATCGTTGCTCCAGCCGTATAGACCCATACCGGCGGCAACGGTTGCAAAGGGGTTGCCCCAACCATTTATTGACGGTTGGAAATGCCCGGTATAAAGCGGGTATTTGACATTGTCGCTTGCCGTGTAAGCGCTGCTTAGTGCGCGGTTGAACTGCTCAAAAGTGACGTACCCGCGCTGGGAACTCGTGTAACTGTCCGGGTACGTGTCGCGGTTCAGGCCGTTCAGCTCGTAGTCGGTGTAGTAATCGTACAGGGTGCTTGTGATGTACTTTGTGCCTGGCTCTTGCTTGAACTCGCCGCTTGCAATATCCACAACGGTGGTATTTTTGCCGCTTTCGGCATCGCGGACAGAGGCTTTCTCTCCCCAGTAGCCGTTACGGTTGACACCTTCGCCGCCCGTGTAGGCCGACGGGTCGCCGTCGTCGGCAAAGAAGCAGGGTTCTTGCAGGGTTGGGGGGATTTCTGCCGTGCTGTACTTTCTGGTCTTGTTGTCTTTTGCGGGGGCGTTTTGGTTATCCGTTGCGGAGAATTGCACCGCGGTGTAAGTTCCCTCAGGAATTGTGCAAGACCACAGCTTGCGGTTGGTATCGGTTTCCTGCGTCATCGGCAGCGGTGTGACCGCGCCGTTTGAACTCGTCAGGAAGCAGTACATGGTTTCGCCGTCGCCCATGGCGGACTGCTGTAAACCTTCGCCCTCATAACTGTACGCGGACAGTGTGGCGTCAAAGTAAATCTTTTTGTCCGCGGTAAGCAAATCACCGCCCGCGCTTGCCCAGGTGCTTGTGGTATCGTTGTAGACATAGCAATTCGCCGCTGTTAAGTCCAGTTTCTGGGCGTCCGCGTAGGGGGATATGGTGAAGTCTGTGGTGAAATCATACAGGGCGCTTTGGCCATCGTTCCAACTAAACTGCACAAACCGCGACTGATTGTCGGGAATCAAGATCTGCTGCGCGGCAAGTTTGCCCGCATCCACCGTGCCGATCGTTTGGCTGCCGGTTGGTGCCAGGGCGCTGTTTTCCAGCTTGTAAAATGTTGCGGTTACGTTGGTAAGCACGGTGCCGCTTGCATTTTTGAAGTAAAGCGGCGTGTCCTTGTAATAGTACTCCACGCGCGTCCATTGGGAGAGGTTGTATTTTTGATTCTGGTTGAAATGATTGTGGTCGTTATCACTTGTTTCATTGCCTGTTCTGACAAACTTTTTGCCTGCAAGCAGGTCAATCGCTGTCAGGTAGGCATCATTGACTCCATCGTCCCTGCCAAAGGCGTTGATTTCTTCTTTCCAGGTATTGTTATTGTCTATATAATACTGGAAGGCGATTCGATAAAACCCGCCCGCCGGATAGTCCGCAGAATTCAGCGTGATGCTGAAGATTTTGTGGGTATTCTGGCCGGTTACTGTGGTTTCGGTATCCTCCATGACTTTGTTTATGTAGGCACTTGTACCGTTACCCGTGAACCCGAGGAAACGCATGGTGCAATTTCCGCCATTTGCACTTAATTTATCGTATGTGCCGTCATCCTCAAAATAAATGGTTGTCGTAGCCGGGATAAAGCCCGTCGATACACTGGTGTCCGCTATCGTATCAGGTATGTTCGCGTCATCGTTGTCAGGCAAATCATCCGCAAGCATAGTATCTTCTTCGTTGGGGTTGTCCCCGTCAGCAAAAAGAACATCTTGCTCTGTGTTGTTTTTTGCTGCCGTGGTTTCCTCTGCGTTGATGGCATGGTCTGGCGCGGCAGCCGTATCGGAAGTGTCCGCAGGGTTTTTGTTCGTCAAGGCTGGGTCGGCAGGGGCGGTGTCCGTATCGGCGGCGGGAGTCTGATTTTCTGCCCCTTCCTGGGTTTTGCCGTCATTATTCGGAACCGTTTCCGTGTTTTGCACAGTGGTTTCCGGCTCGTTTGCGGCGGGCGGGGTATCTCCTTCACCCGGAATCGTTTCCAAGTCGGATGCAATAGGTTCTTGCGCAGGCTCTACACCTTCGCTTGACGTGTCTGCGGCAGAAATGGTCGGAATCGTTTCCGAACCTTCGTCAAAAAATAAAGCCCCATCCTCAGCTGCATAAACCGGCAGAGCCATACCGACCAGCAGGCACAGGGCGACAAGCAGTGCCGCCGCACGGTGCAGGATAGAAAATGCTTTCGTCATTTGCTTCGACTCCTTTTCTATATATGATATGTGTGTTCTCACGATATATCGGGGGAACGCGCGCCATTCGGCGCGATTTTATGCGCTGCGCACATCTGGCACGGAAACGGACTTTTTCCACAAGCTGAGCTGTATTTACAGTCTTTTTTGAGAATATAATCCGATGTGCAAACATTGTGCTTACGTCGAGAAAAGTAAGACACGGTATGTTTGTTGTGTGCCTTTTTATTTATAAGGAACAGTATAATACTTTGGGATGAAAATTTCAATACGGCTACATTCAAGCAAGTGATTTTTTGGCAGATTGCAAAATTTTGACTTGTCGAATTCGTCATAATGACAAGCGCTTTCGGCAACTATTATACACACCGCCAAGCACTTGTTAAGATTTTGCTGATGCTTTTGCGCAACTATTGCGCAAAAATCGCCACAAAAAAGCGCACACACAACACAAATTCAACGGGAATGTCCGTGAATTTGGTCGTGTGTGTGCTTGCGGTTTTATCCTTATCCGGAGCCGAAAAGGGCAGGGGTCAGCTTTGTTGGCTTGTCCAAAAGCGGACGGCTTCATCCAGCCAGCCCTCACAGGCAAGACCCTTGCCCAGCCCCACGCCGTGGTCAACGCCGTGTTAGACTGTCAGCTTATGCGGTGTTGCCTTATATCTTCCCTGAGTATGCAGACTGTCAAAAAACTCTTGTAGGGGCGAGCATTGCTCGCCCGTGCCCGTTTGCCTGTGAAAAAAACTTACCCGGAAAAGGCGTTGCTGCGCCAAGTTGGCGGGCGACCAATGGTCGCCCCTACATATTCAATAGGCCACGAATGTGATTTCTTGACACGCCGGAGTATGAGCAGGAGCTGACAAGCAAGTTACGGTGGCCGCATAAAAAGGCGCACGACAAACACACCCGGGCAAGGACTGCGCTTGCCGGGAACAGCGTGTGAGAGGTGTCCCTTGCGCTATACGACACCCGACAAAGGGGCGCACCTCGCCCCTGGTCGGAGCCTTTGGGGGCGGAAGACTTTACCCGCTGATGGCATCCTCGACCACGTCCAGCAGGTGGCAGGGGTCGAGCTGGGCGGCGGTGCAGCGGCGTGCGAGGGCCTCGACGAAGGCGCGGTCCAACGATACGTCGGAGATAAACTGTACGACCTGCTGGCAGCCGCGGAGGTTCCGCGCGGCCAGAATGCCGTAGGTAGTGTAGGGCCCGAGCTCGGGCGCGGAGAGCTTTTGACAGACAACGCGATAGGTATACACGATTTTCACCCACTCCTGCTATGCTACATAACAAAATATATTGACAAAAAATGGTAACTGGAGTAAAATTATGGTAGTGTTAGTGTACTTATAGATGCCGCCCTTCACAATATAGCATATCCCGGTGTGCAAAGTACACAACCAGTGCCGGAAATTTTGACGGCGCATTTTGCACCGCCGATTTGCTGTTTTTCCGGCGGTGAATCGCGTTTTGAGGGGAGAGAAGATGTTATGTCCGCATATCGATACCGTGTGGCAGAAGCAATGACCGCTGCGAGGGAGGCAGCGGGTGTTTCACAGCGGGAACTGGCAGACCGCCTGGGCCGGGATAAGCGCACGATCCAGAAATGGGAAAAGGGCGAGATGAAAATCGCGCTTGAGGATTTTCTGGCCGTCTTTGATGCGCTAAAAGTGCAGGTGGAGCCGTACTCCAAATGGATTCGGCACCCAGAGCTTTTCCCCAATGGACTGTCGGACATCCTGCAATACTCCACCGATAAAAAGCGCGCGGCACTGGGGGATTTCTACCGCTGCCAGGCGTCGCCCATGGAGGTCGAGCAGGAATATTACTTTCTGTATGCTGACCACGGCAGCGACTACCACGGCATGTACCAGCAGTGGATGGCCAACCTGCTGACACCGCTGCGGGATCGCCGCCGCATCTGTGCCCAGGTTATTGAGAATTATAACGAGGCCCTTGCCACCGGGACCATCACCGACCCGGACGCGCCCCAGCCCAACATGGAGGTCCTGCAGGCCTGCTATGAGGCCAGCGCCCAGAGCATCCAGAACGGCGCCAACGGCTACACGATGCTGAGCCTTGATTTGAACCGCTGACAAAAGCATAAACCCGCCGCCCCCTGCGTACACTCTGCGCAGGGGGCTTTGTTATGGCTGCACTTGTACAAAGGATTCGGGCGCGGGCGGCATCGCTGCCGACATTCGACATACCGTTTCTGCTGATCTTACTGCTGCTGTTGAGCTACGGGCTCATCATGCTGTTCTCCGCGGGGTACGCGGTGGCGCTCTACCGCCGCGGCGACGCCTACACCTACATCCGCCCGCAGCTGTTGTTTGCAGCGCTGGGCGTGCTGGCTATGTACGCGGCCAGCCTGGTGGACTACCACGTCTGGCACAGGCTGGCCTGGCCGATGCTGGGAATCTCGCTGCTTTTGCTTGCCATCGTGCTTTTCATGCCGGAGTACAACGGCTGCAAGCGGTGGATCGTGCTGCCGGGGCTGGGCACGCTGCAGCCCAGTGAAATCGCAAAATTCTCGATTGTGCTGGTGTTCTCGCATATCATCTCACTGAACCACGACAGGATGAAGTCGTTTTCCACGGGCGTTGTGCCGTTCGCGTTGATTCTGGGGGGCGTCACGGTGCTCATGCTGCTGGAGCCGCACCTGTCCGGCACGCTGCTGATCCTGTCCATCGGCGCGGTGCTGATGTTTGTGGGCGGCACGGGGCTGCACTGGTTCGGGCTGGCCGGGGGGCTGGGCGCGGCGGCCATTGCGGCGGCGGTCATTGCGCTGCCGGAGCTGGTGCCCTACGCCACGGACCGGCTCGCGTCGTGGCGCGACCCCTTTGCCGACCCGCTGGGCGAAGGTCACCAGACGATCCAGAGCCTCTACGCCATCGCGTCGGGCGGGCTGGCCGGGCTGGGGCTGGGCAACAGCCGACAGAAATATCTGTACGTGCCGGAGCCGCAGAACGACTTTATTTTTTCGATTTTGTGTGAGGAGCTTGGTTTTATCGGGGCGGCGCTGGTCGTGGCGCTGTTTTTGCTGCTGCTCTTGCGCGGTATGTCGATTGCGGTGCGCGCGCGGGATAAGTTCGGCGCACTGCTCGTCGTCGGGTTCGTTGTGCAGGTCACGCTGCAGGCGATTCTGAACATGGCCGTTGTGACGAACACGATCCCGAACACCGGCATCAGCCTGCCGTTTTTCTCGTCGGGCGGCACCAGCTTATTGATGCTGCTGGGGGAGATGGGCATCGTGCTGTCGGTGTCCAGGCAGACGGATATGGTGTAGGGAACATTCCCTTGGCCCCCTCTGCGAGAGAGGCAAGGACGTCCCAACATTTGTTCAACCTTTTTTCACACTCCCACCGTTGCAACGGCGGGAGTTTTGTTTTATAATTAAACTGTATTTTTGTGTGAAAGGGGTGCCGCATGGCAAAACCACAAAACCAAAAACCACCCTTTGCCCTGCGGGCGCTGGCGGCGTTCGCCGTGACGCTGGCGGCGCTTTTCGTGCTGCTGCTGGCGGCCTACGCCCTGCCCGGGGAGCCGGTGCGGGACCATGTCTACGACTCAGCGGTGAAAATCGCCGGTGAGGGGCTGTACCCGGAATATCTGAACTTCAAGCTGTTCCAGATGGACAACTACACCGACACGATCATGCTGACCGAGGCCGCGTCCGCTGACGAGGCCCCGCCGCTGACCGCCATGATGACGAATACGGCCTACAACGTCGATAACTTTGAGACGCTGGCCGACGACCTGCAATGGTACATAGAAAGGGACTGGGCAGCGGGCGCACAGCGCACCGACGCGCCCGCGCTTGTGCCGTTCTCCTACGCGCGGTACTGGCACGGCTACCTGATCTGGCTGCGCCCGCTGCTGCTGGTCACCGACATCACCGGCGTGCGCGTGGTGCAGTATCTGGTGCTGGCGGCGCTGTTTGCCGCGGTGGCGGTGCTGCTGCGCCGCCGCTGCGGGCTGCGGGCCGCGGTGTGGTTTGCGGTCAGTCAGCTGCTGGTCACGGCGTTCTGGGCACCGCATCAGGTACAGTTTTTCACCTGCTTTGCCGTTGCCTACGCGGGCTGCGTCTGGGTGCTGGCCAAGCCCCGCCGCAGCGATGATGTCTGCCTGGCACTGCTGGTTCTTGGCGTTGTGACGTCGTTCTGCGACCTGCTCGTCACGCCGGTCCTGACCCTTGGCCTGCCGCTTGTCTGCTGGCTGCTTGAGCCGCAGCAGCGCCTGCGGGCCGGCACAAGGCAGTGCGGCATCGTTGTGGGCGGCAGCCTGACGTGGGGCGTCGGCTACCTGCTCTGCTGGGCATCCAAATGGGTGCTGGCCGGGCTTGTCACCGGGCAGAACGTTATCGCCGACGCGCTGCATCAGGTGGGCGTGCGCACTGCCGCCGACAGCTGGCACGGCATGGAATTGACTTGGGGTAATATTTTACATTTTGTATACACGACACTGGCGGGCAAACACCTGTTTTGGCCGCTGGTGCTGGCTGTCGTTCTGCTTCTGGCGCTGTTTGCAGCCAGCATCCGGGACAGGCAGCAGCTCGCACGCGCACTGCCGCTGGGGCTCTGCGCGCTGATGACCCCGGCGTGGTTCATCGTGCTGCGCACCCACAGCATCCAGCACGGCTGGTTCACCTGGCGCGCACTGGGACTGACCGTCTTTGCAGGTCTGGCGTTTTTGTATTATTGCTGTGATGTGCGGCAAATCGCCAAACGCTTAAAACGCACGTAATACGTGTAGGGGCGAGCAATGCTCGCCCCTACACAACAGGATTATAGGTAAGGCAACAACAGGGGAAAGTAAAAATATGAACGAACTGAAAACGAAAACCGAAAAAACAACCGATGGAGCGCCAAAAAGGAACCCGTGGCGGCGCCTGCCCAAGGGCGGCAAAATCGCAGTCATTGTTGTCGGCATTCTGGCCGTGCTGGCTGTGCTGGCGGCCCTTTACGTCAACGGCAAGCTCGACCTGCTGCGCTATGATGACGGCAGCGTCAGCGAGATGGGTGAGATCGGCGCGGACGAGGACCAGGACCTGGACGGAACCGGCCTGACCCACACCGAAAGCGAGATGACAATGCCCGAGGGCAGCCCGTTCTCTGACGACAACGTGCTGAACATTCTGCTCATCGGCACCGACGAGCGCACCGAGGCCGTCAACGACGCCGATGCCTTCACCCACCTGAACCAGCTCGACGGCACGGAGGACACCACCGAGTTCAGCGACGACGCGCGCTCCGACAGCATGATCCTGGTCTCGCTCGACATCAAGGATCACGTCATCCGGCTGGTCTCCATCGAGCGCGGCACCGGCGTGCCGATCCTGCTGGACGGCTATGAGGGCCAGTACGACTGGATCACCCACACTTTCCGCTACGGCGGCGCAAAACTGACAATGAAAACCATCGAGGACTGCTTCAACGTGCAGGTAGACCACTACGTCCGCGTCAACTTCAACTCCTTCGTCCAGATCGTGGATGCCGTCGGCGGCGTAGACCTTGATATTACCGAGATGGAGGCCAAGGCCCTGAACTGGGAGGTCCCCTCCAACTCGATGCTGATCGTCAACCACATTGACCCGGGCCCCAACCACTTTGACGGCTACACGGCGCTGCAATACGCCCGTCTGCGCAAGATCGACAACGACTGGAAGCGCGTCGAACGCCAGCGCACCGTCATTAAGGCCGTGCTGGATCAGGTGCAGAACGCCAGCGTCATGGAGCTGGACAACCTGCTCAACACCATTCTGCCGCTGATCCAGACGAACTTTACCAAGTCCGAGATCGCCGCGCTGCTCGTGCAGCTGCCGGGCTTTTTGGGCTGCGATGTGCAGCAGATGTCCATGCCGCTGCAGGGCACCTACGGCATCCGCACGGGCATGGATGACCGCCTGATGTACGACCCCGACTGGGTCGTGAATATTAAGGCATTGCAGGACTTTTTGTACGATGATAAGACCGCTGAGGAGGTCATTGCCGCCACGCCGGAGACCGCTGCCGCCGAGGCCGCGGGCGAGCTGGTCATTGCGACCCGCGAGAGCGCCGACGTGACCGACCCCGTGGAGGAGTACAATAGTAAGTATCTGCACCGCATTGATATGACTTATGCGCTCGATGCGTCGGACTTCGGCAGCGACGAGTACCGCGTCTTTGTGGCCGACACCGACAATCTGCGCGGCAATGAGCTGCGCGGTGCGCTGATCGACAAGCTGTACAGCGCGGGCGTGCGGGTCGTGGCTGTGCCGGACGGCGCCGCCGCGGGCGTGCTGCTGGACAACTATCTGCAGACCGGCAATACCGGGAGCCTGGACAGCTACCTGTCCGTGCTGCCCGCCGACCGGCGCGACAGCGCCCGCACCCTGTGGGAGCACGTCCGCACGCGCTACCCCGGTGTTTTCCACGCCGCGGGTCTGGGGGCAGATGCCCGCAGTGCGACAGTGGGCAAAGCGCTGACCGAGCTGGCCAATGCGAGCTACAACACGCCCGAGACAGAGATCGCCGAGGCTGTGCAGGTCATGCGCAGCGGCACGACCAGCAATGCCGTCTACTGGTTCAAGACGGCGATGGCCAAATATCCGCGCCAGATGGAGCGGTTCTTCGGCAGCAGTTACGCCGCCGTGTCCCGCCTGTACTACGCCATGCAGGGCACGCTGAACGTCGCGGACGACAGTGAGCTGCCGACCTACGACGCGAAGCAGCTGCTGAAAACCTATAAGAAGGACGGCATCCTGATCTTTACCGACGAGGCCGGCGCCCTGATGACCGAGGGCAGCATGGCGTCCGAGCTGCAGGCGCAGCTGGATAAGCAGAAATACGGCGAGGACGAGGACCCGCAGCGCGTCTGCGCCATTGGCGCAGTCTACGGCACCTGGAGCAACGCCGGCAGCTTCACGCCCGACGATACCGAGACCGCCTGGGACGCCGACAGCCTGACCGAGTACCTGGGCAGCGACGCCCTGCGCGGCAAAGATATGCTGCTGGCGCTGGACGGCGAGGACAGCCCCTACCTGACGGAGAACTGCCTGCTGAAGGACACCGACACCCCCGTGGCCGAGCAGGTGCAAAAACTGTTTGTGCTGGATAAAAACAACATGGCGTCGCCGGAATCCGCAGAATCTGAATAAAATTTGAAATTGGGTGTTGACAAACACGCCCGTGTGTGGTATAAATGCTTTAAACCAATGAAGCGAAAGTAAAGCACACAGCGCAGTTACAGAGAGTCCCCGATGCTGGGAAGGGGATACAGAGCGGGTCTGCATAATGGTTCGCGGAGGGCACGGGGAAACGGGCATGGCCCGCAGTATCCGTTGACGGGCAGCTCCCGTTACAGAGCAGGGGAATGTTGGTTCCCTACAGAGTGGCCGTGATTGTATAGTAAGCACGGCAAGCAAGGTGGCACCACAGATTTGTTTTATCTGCCCTTGCACAGGAGAAGTTCTGTGCAAGGGCAGTTTTGTTTTTAACAATGGGGGAGAGGGAACATGAACCTGATGAAAGAGCGATGGCAAGCCTGAATTTGTAAATCTGGATGGCCCGGGAACGCACCGGACACTATAGGGGCAAGCATTGCTCGCCCCTACAAACCTGACATTCACTACAATTTACAAAGTAAGGAGAATTTACCATGAAAAAGTTTGTTGCAGTTCTGTCCGCCGCCGCTATGATGACCAGCCTGGCCGCCTGCGGCTACACCGCCGATACCGCCAACACTGCCGCATCTTCCGCCGAGACCACCGCGTCCGCTGCTGAGAGCACCGCGGACACCGCCGCTGCTGACAGCTACAAGGTCGCCATTGTCCAGCAGCTCGACCACGCCAGCCTCGACGAGATCCGCGTGGCTATTGAGAAAGAGCTGGACGCCAAGGCCGCCGAGAAGGGCATCACGATCGAGTACAAGGACTTCAACGGCCAGAACGACGCCACAACGCTGAACCAGATCGGCACACAGGTCGTCGCTGACGGCTATGACGCCATCATTCCCATCGCGACGCTGGCCGCCCAGTGCATGACCACCGCCGCCGAGTCCACCAAGACCCCGGTCATCTACGCGGCCATCTCCGACCCCGCCGCCGCAGACCTGACCGACATTGACTATGTCACCGGCACGTCCGACGCGCTGAACACCCAGTCCATCATGGATATGATGTTCGCCGTTCAGCCCGACATCCAGACCGTCGGCCTGCTCTACTCCAACTCCGAGGCCAACTCCACGACCCCGATTGCCGAGGCCAAGGCGTATCTGGATGCCAAGGGCATTGCCTACGTCGAAAAGACCGGCAACACCAACGACGAGATCATGACCGCCGCGTCCAGCATGGTCGGCCAGGTCGATGCCGTCTTTACCCCGACGGACAACGTGGTCATGGCCGCTGCCGCCGCTGTCTCCGAGACGCTGACCAAGGGAGGCATCCCGTTCTACACCGGCGCGGACAGCTTCGTCACGGCAGGTGCGTTTGCAACCTGCGGCGTCAACTACACCGAGCTGGGCACCTACACCGCCGACATGGCGCTCGACATCCTCGAGACCGGCGTTGTCCCCGCGTACCACGTCATGGACGGCGGCATCATCACCGTCAACACCGAGACCGCCGCCGCCTTGGGCATCGACTACAGCGCCTTCAACGATCTGGCCGGTCAGGTCGTCGAGGTCACCACGGCGGAATAACCCTCCGGGAAAAGACCGTAGGGGCGCATTCTATATGCGCCCGGGACGCCTGTGCAGCCGCAGCGTCCCGAGGGCGGATATGGAATCCGCCCCTACATTGTTGTATAATAGACTGTACCATTACTTTTAGAGAGGAAGTCACCCTATGTTTACCGTTGCCACCGTGCTGAATGCACTGGAGCTGGGCTTTATCTACGCGCTGGTCGCTATGGCGCTGTTTTTGAGCTTCCGCGTGCTGAACATCGCCGATATGACCACCGACGGTGCGTTCACGCTGGGCTGCGCCGTGTCGGCCACCGCCGCCGTGGCGGGCCACCCGTTCCTGGGGCTGCCGCTGGCCATGCTGGCCGGTGCGGCGGCTGGCTTTATCACCGCGTTTTTGCAGACAAAGCTCGCTGTGCCGTCGATTCTGGCGGGCATCATCACCAACACGGGGCTGTACACGGTCAACCTTGCGGTCATGGGCTTCTCCTCCAACGTGCCTATGCTGAAAACCAAAACGGTCTTTACCGCTGCACAGAGCGTTTTTGGCGAGGGCGCACCCTATAAGCTCATCGTGGCGGCGCTTGTCACCGTTGTGGTCTGCGCGCTGCTCATCGCGTTCCTCGGCACCCGGTTGGGCCTGTCCATCCGTGCTACCGGCGATAACCCGGACATGGTCCGTGCGTCGTCCATCAACACAGCATTCACCATCACGGTGGGCCTCTGCATCGCCAACGCCATGACCGCGCTGTCCGGCGCGGTGCTGGCCCAGTACCAGCGCTCGGCGGACATCAACCTCGGCACCGGCATGGTCGTCATCGGCCTGGCCTCGCTCATCATCGGCGAGACGCTCTTTGGCCGCGGCGGCATGTGGGTCAAGGCTGTGGCCGCCGTCGCGGGCAGCGTCATCTACCGCTTCATTATTGCGCTGGCCCTGCGTGCCAACGTCCCGTCGGAGTGCCTGAAGCTGATCTCCGCCGTCATCGTCGCGCTGGCCATTGCAGCCCCGGCCCTCAAGGCCAAGGCTGATTTCCGCCGCCGCCGCGCCAACGCCCAGAAGGGAGGTGCCCGCCATGCTTGATCTGAAAAACATCAGCAAAACGTTCAATCCGGGCACTGTCAATGAGAAGGTCGCCCTCGAAAACGTGAACCTACATCTGGACGACGGTGACTTTGCGACGATTGTCGGCTCCAACGGCGCGGGCAAGTCCACACTGTTCAACGCCATTGCGGGCGAGTTCATCGCCGACACCGGCACGATCACGCTGGACGGCAGGGACATCACCTTCCTGCCGGACTTCAAGCGCTCCAAGGCGATTGGCCGCATGTTCCAGGACCCGCTGCGCGGCACGGCCCCGCACATGACGATTGAGGAAAATCTGGCGCTGGCCTTCCTGCGCGCGTCGGGGCACACCTCGGCGTTCTCCCGCATCAACAAAAAGGACCGGGAGCTGTTTGCCGAAAAGCTCTCCGCGCTGGGTCTGGGGCTAGAGGACCGCATGAAGCAGCCCGTGGGTCTGCTGTCCGGCGGCCAGCGCCAGGCGCTGACCCTGCTGATGGCGACCCTCGTCACGCCGAAGCTGCTGCTGCTTGACGAGCACACGGCGGCGCTGGACCCCGGCACGGCGGACAAGGTACTGGAGCTGACAAAAAAAATCGTGGCCGAAAACCACCTGACCTGCCTGATGATCACCCACAACATGCACGACGCGCTGACCCTCGGCAACCGCACGCTGATGATGGACCACGGTCATATTGTGCTGGACATCAGCGGCGAGGAGCGCGCCCACACCACCGTGGACGGCCTGCTGGACCGTTTCGCAGAAAACGTCGGCCACGCGCTGGACAATGACCGGATCTTGCTGAGCAAAGAGAAGTAAAAAAGAACCGCCCCGCACGAAAAAATGAAGTGACCCCAAAAAGTTAGACAATATTCTGAAGTAAAAATTGTTCAAG
>OLSO01000103.1_pt1 | contig 85915 bp, 83 predicted proteins | sample 1672441 | NCBI WGS metagenome assembly OLSO01 (sample SAMEA3136686, study PRJEB25190) | human gut metagenome | biome: human gut; feature: human-associated habitat; material: faeces | place: Austria | collected 2013 | reverse complement strand
CAGCCGTAGAAGGCGCTGCCGAACGAGGTGACCAGCGGCGTGTTATCAAACAGGCCTGCCGGGATGGCCGTCAGACTGCTACAAGCCTGGAAGGTGCCGTAAAACGCAGTGACCAGCGGCGTGTTATCAAAGAGATCTGCCGGAATGGCCGTCAGACTGCTGCAAGCCTGGAAGGTGCCGTAAAACGTGGTGACCAGCGGCGTGTTATCAAAGAGATCTGCCGGGATGGACGTCAGGCGGCTACAGCCGTAGAAGGCGCTGCCGAACGAGGTGACCAGCGGCGTGTTATCAAACAGGCCTGCCGGGATGGCCGTCAGACTGCTACAAGCCTGGAAGGTGCCGTAAAACGCAGTGACCAGCGGCGTGTGGTCGAACAGGCCCGCCGGGATAGTCGTCAGGCGGCTGCAACCGTAGAAGGCATAGTTGAACAACGTGACATTCGGCAAATCATCAAATGCCCCGGCGTGTATACCCCTTAATTCTGTCGCATCGCGGACGAAATGAGACATATCTGTTCTTTCACCGGAGACACGGATAATTTCCAGCAGGGGATTAACGGTGTAAACAGCTGACGAGATATAAAAACGCAGCGTGTTGCTGTTTTTCACGGTCAGGGTGTATTCCGCCCCTTCGGTCAACGCCCGTGTCGCAAACACCCACCACCCGACAGAAGATGTACTGGCTGCCTCAAATGCGTAATCCGTGCTGTCGGAGCCGTCACCGTAGTCAATGGTGAAGTCTGCCTGGTTAGTGACATAAAACAGCGGGCGATCGGCTGATTCCACGCGGATGACGAACTGCGTGACGGAGACCACCTTCACGGCCAGCGTGGCGGTCAGTTCACGGTCATTAGTTATCAGCGTGACCGTGGCTTCTCCCCGCGCATGCGCGGTCACCATCACGCCCCCACTGACCACCGTCACCGTGGCAATCGTGCCGTCGGACACCTCCGCCCGGAAACTCCGGTCCTCCGCGTCGTCCGGCTGTACGTCCACCATGACCAGCACGCTGTCGCCGGGGGCCAGTGACAGCGCTGTCGGGATGGACGTGATGCTCACCGGGCGCAGGATAGCGCGCGCTGACCAGTAGCACGTCTCATTATCGAAATGGCCGCTGTATACCGGGGCGGGCGTGTTGTTAAGGACATCAAAGAAATAGCGGCGGCAGGTGCGGCCGTACTGGCGCACCAGGCGCATCATCAGCGCGTTATCCCGGCTCAGCTGTTCATCGTTGATGCGCAGCAGGATCACATCCCAGTCATAGTTAATCTGGCGCTCCAGCTGCTGAAGCTCACCGATGTTCAGCCGCTGAAAAATGCGCTCAAAGCCCGCCAGACCACCCGCGTCCTGCGCGTTCACAAAGGCGTGTTTCACCCGCAGACGGAACAGGGACAGTGGTTCTCCCTCAAAGCGTTCGATATCCCGCTGGTACGCCAGCAGCGACAGCAGATCCTCTTCGCAGGTGTCGACGTCAATCTGCGCCAGCGGGAACGTCAGCCAGTCGTAGACCCGCTGCCACCATGTCCGGGTGGCGTGGGCGAGCGTCAGCGGCTCCCCCTTGTTCATCCAGACCGGCAGGCTGGCTGCCGGGAGGTCGTCACGACTGGCCATATTCCACCTCCAGCGTTCCCAGACGCGGCACGTCCAGGTCGCTCAGGATATCGCCGCGCGAAAACACCACCGACTCAATGTCGGGGAAGGTGCTGTGCAGCTCTTCGCCGAGGCGCGACAGGGAAAAACGGGCGTAAGGCCAGGTGCGCTGCACGTCGTAGTCGCTGTTTTCCCGGAAGGCGCTGCGGATAAGGTTGACGGCACTGAGGCGCAGCAGCTCCTGTTCTTCGTCGCTGAGCGCGGTTGCTGAGGCGCTGTAGAGCCAGAGTGTCACACTCAGGTTGTACGGGGTCTCCGGCAGCGCCAGACACAGCACATCATCGCCGTGGCCGTGGTTGCCCTGCGTCATCACGTAATCGTTGACGGTCTCAATAAACGGGGCGCTGGCGACACCGGCATTGAGCAGCAGATAAACATTCGCGGTACCGGGGCCGCGCGGGGCGTCATGCTCAAAATAGATGCGGTCTGTGGTGAGTCCGGCAATACCGGCGACAGCGCCCCGGTACACGGCGTCAATGTGGTACTGGCCCGCGAGATTGAACTGGTTTTTTACCCGGTCGCGCAGCTCGTCGTCGCTCTCTTCATCCGCCCCGGGCGCGGTTATCCAGTCCTCCTCATTCTGCGCACTGGCGATGCCATCCACCGCGACCGGCAGAATGCGGTAATAGCCCGGTGCGAGATTGTGGCCACTGCCGGAACCGGTGGCCGTGACCGCGATGGCCGCGCTGCTGACGTCTGCCGGGATGGTGAAATCCGCCACGGTCTGCAGCTGGTAGACCGTGCCGTTGATGCGTTCGGTCTGAATGAGGGTCCCGGCCGGAACGGTCACCGCGCGGCTGGCGTCGGATTTCAGGAAGGTGATAACACCCCCAAGCGCCGTCGCGTCCTTGCGGGACAGGTTCACCGCCCAGGCAAAGAGATCGACAAAGGCTCCCCCGGCGGTGGCCAGAAACGCCGAGGGCATGACCAGGGTGACGAGAAGGGTTTTCAGCCACAGCACCGGCGCGGTGACAATAGCGGTGATAAGCCGCCAGAACGGCGACATCCGCGAGGTGTTGGTGACCAGCCCCGCCTCTGAGACGATGGCGTTAAACTCGTCGCGGATCTGTTCTTCGGTGACCGGCATCCCGTTGTCCGACAGGATTTTCTCAAAGTCCGGGGAAGGTGTGGTGCTCATGCGGTCAGCTCCTCAGCCAGGGGACCAAAATCCCAGGTGTCGGCGGTTATCAGGTAGCGGCCTGTCGCCTCTTCGTTGAGGCTGACGGTACCGGGTACAATACGATCGTCGGTTTCAACCAGCATCTCCAGCTGCAGCAGGATATCGGTGCGCAGCACGCGGCTGCGTTCGGCAACCAGCTGCTTTGTCAGCTCAGACTCGATAATCATGTGAATAATGTCCTGGGCAATGCTGTCCCGGTTGTTACACATCACGGGCTCATTGCCGCTGTTGAGCACAACATTACCGTCAATGATCTGCAGGTCGATATAGAGGTTTTTGTCTGTCATGGTGCGACCAGCTCCGCTGATTCAAGGATGGACTGCAGGGTTGCGCCGTCCTGTGCGTGAACATTGATTTCCCCGACATAGGTACTGTTCTCGCTCCGGCTGCTGTTCTTCGTCAGACTGCGCGCGAGACCGCCGCTCCCGATGGACGGGGCGTTCATCCCGGCAGGCGGGGAGAGTCCGGGCAGTTCGGGGCCGGTGGTCTCGATAAGATCGATACTGACCCCCGGGATTTTGTTCATCTTGCCGATCATCCAGTTCAGGGATTCCATCGCGCTGTTTTTAAGCCAGACCCACAGCCCGGCAAACATCCCTTTAATCCCCTCAATGACGCTGCCGGCCACGGTTTTCAGGTTGTCGAGCACGCCGGTAATAAACCGGAACGCCCCGCTGTCCATGATGGACGCCTTGAGTTCATCCCAGTGGCGGATGGCATACCAGACGCCGGCGGCCAGCAGTGCGATCCCCGCCACAATCAGGGTGATCGGGCTCATCAGCAACTGCATGGCCACCCCGGCGAACGCGGTGGCGGCACCGTAAGCCCACATGGCCCCCGCCGCTATCAGCATGCCAGCACGCTGCGCCAGCATGACGGTATTGCTCCAGAGGGTGGATTTCGTGAAGGCGCTGACGGCAAGACTGGTGGCCAGCACCGCGATGCGAAGATTTTTCATCACCGTGGCCTGAATGACACCCCAGAGGGACGCTATCTGCAGCGCACGGGCTTTCAGGTTGAGCGCCCAGGCCAGGCCTTTCACGACGAGCGTGGTGACGGTCCATACCCCTTTCAGCGTTCCCCAGGCCATACCGGCTACGCCCGCCATCAGCGAGCCGGCCGCGTTGACCGCCGTCAGAACGATGAGCGCGGTGGACAGGTAGCCCACCTGGCGGGCAATATTCGGGAACATCTCCAGCCATTTCGCCAGCTGAGCGCCGCCGCGGATAAATTCCTCGATCGTCGGCTGTACCGCCTGCAGCAGGGGGTGGCCGATCGCAATCCGTACCCGCGTTCCCACCTGCGCCACACGGGCCCAGTTGTCGGCCATTCTGGCCGCCATACCGGCGGCCGTATCCAGCCCGTTGTGGCCGGCGATAGCCTGAATATCCTTACGCAGCCGGGTGGATGCGCCCCACATCCGGATGATGGCCGGCGCACCCTTGCCAAACACCTTGTTGAGCTTCTCCTGCAGCTTAATGTTGCCGGTGACGGAATCGCCGTATTTCGCCTGCAGGGTGTCCAGGATATCCGGGAAAGACAGCAGTTTTCCCTGCGCATCCGTAAAGCTGACACCCAGCTCACGGGCACCGCTGCGGGCATTTTTGAGAAAGGCGTCATAGGCGGTACCGGCAGACGCGCCGACAGTCCGGCCCAGATTCGCCAGCACGGCCAGCTGTTCATCCATGCCCACGCCATAGCTGACGCCGGTACCTTTTGTGCCCTGCAGCATGGCCTGGATGCGGGCCATGTCCTGCCCGGTGTTCTGAACCAGCCAGGCGGTGCGCGAGGCCAGATTCTCCGCAAAGGCCGCGTGCCCCATCCGGGACAGTTCCGTATCAAAGGTGGAGGCCAGCGCGGCGATATAGCCTGCTGCGGTGTCGCTGCTTTTGCCGGTAGCTACCGCCAGGGTGTTGATGGCCACCGTGGCACGGGGCAGGTCCCGGTCGCTCAGCCCTGACAGGGTCGAGCGGATGGTGGTGGCGGAACGGACGACGTCCACGGCCGCAACGCCGAAATCGGTACTGAATTTTCCGGCCGAACGGCGTACCGCCTCCAGGGCATCTGCCCCGATATTGCGGGTGGAGAGTTCATCCAGCGCGGACTGCAGCTCCGCCGCCGGTCCCGTCAGCCCCTTAAAAACCATGCCGGCACCAAACAGGCCGGCGGCACCCACCCCGATGCTCCGGAACCGGCGCTGCGACGTTCTGGCAAAGGTGTCCAGGTCGTGCCGGGCCTTTCCGAGCGGCGCCGAAAGGTTGTTTTTCAGGCTGAGAAGAAACTGCAGTTGCTTCACGGGCTCGGTTTCCCTGCAAAGGCGGCGGCGATCCCCCGGGTCACGGCGTTCGTCTCCCGCTCATAAAAATATTCGGCAAGCCAGGCCGCGCGGGCCAGGCTGAGGGCGCTTAACGGCGGCTCATCCGCGTCCGCCGGCGAGGGTAAAAAATGCCGGCGAAGGGTGATCATCTGCTCAAACGGCGTGTCGCGGATATAGCCGGTGAGCCGCGCTATCGCTTTACCTCAATTTCCAGCTCCGGCGCGTATTCACCGTTCAGCACGGTTGCAATCTGGGCGGTGGCGCCGGGACGGACCAGCAGCGCCAGCAGGGCGTCACGGCTGGCAGGTGACACCACTTTCAGCAGGTAGTCGCGCATGGTCCCGGCCAGGTTCCTGCCGGTGGCCGCGTCGTTCTGCAGCTGGTTGTAGGCCACAATAGTGGGCTCAAACGTAATATCGGTACCGCCGATGGTCAGGGTGATGGTGCGGTTTTCATCGCTCATTGATGGCGTTCCTCTGTTGAATTTCATTCACTAACTGGTTATGGCGCGCGGCGCAGTCGGTATACAGGAACAGCAGCGTGCGCGTCAGCAGGTCAAAATCATGGCCGGTCGGCCCCGTCAGCGCCGGAAGGTCCTCCGGGCACGTCGCCAGCAGGCTGGCCTGATAGTGTTCGTCCGGCACGACGGATACTCTCGTTAAGCAGCCGGACGTACTCATCAGAAGCACACACAGTGCTGAATACCGGCTTAATCGTCTCCGTGTGGATGACGCGTTCCGTATGAATTTCATTGGCCTTTAACTCCCCGAGCTTCACCTCAAGCGCTTCGGCTGAGGCGGTGGAGACCGCCCGGATAAGCGCAGCCCGCTCCTCACGGGCCTGCGCCTCACGCGAGGGCTTCATGCGGGCTTCATAAACGAGCAGCGCCAGCGCGGCCCACAGGAGCAGCGGCGGGAAAAGCCAGCCCTTAAGCCCCGACATGACTATCCCCGCCAGCGCGCTGGTGACGGGCGCACATCGATATGGGTGAAGTTGGCGTAACGGCCAATGCCGTAGCGCTGCGGGTAGTTCGCTTCCAGCCAGGTAGCCACGACCACCGGGGCCACGCCGCTGATTTTGATATCCGCCGCCGTTCCGGCCACGTGCTGGCTGTTGCGTGCGCCGCCGACCTTGCTGTTATGGGTGACGCAGCGCCGGCCGCTGACCACCACCACCGGCGCAGCAAAGTGTTCGCGTACGTGCTCCAGCACCGTAACCAGCTCCGGCGACACGTCTGCTGCGCCGCAACCACAGCGACAGGCAAACTCGCGGCGGGCAAAGTGGGGTGAGAGTTGTTCTGTCATTTTGATTTACCTTCCCGTGACTGGGCCCATCGATGGAGCAGGGCCTCAATAACCGTGTGCCCGACAATCCCCAGGGCGGAAGCGATGCCAATCAGCGCCAGATCGGGGATGCTGTCGAAGTGGATCAGAGCCACGCCCGCCACACAGGAGACGGCCGAGCCCAGAATTAACCGCCCCAGCGCCAGGCGTACCGTGATGGCTTCGCCGTCCGCGAGGAGCTTTCCCAGGGTGATGACGGCCCCGATAAAAACCAGTTTCCAGACCGTCACCTCACCACCGCTCTGCATGGTTCACCCCACAATGCCGTTGAGATCGTCGCTGTCCAGGTAATGCGTGCCGCCCACATGGACAAACTCCGGGTCAGTGACGATGTATTTCACGGTGCGTGTGGCCTTTGTGCCCCCTTTGGGATCTGCCCCGTATACGCTGGAGAGCATCAGCTTGCAGCCGAACGCCTCAATTCTGGATGCGACAGCACCGCCGCTGGCGTAAAACAGAATGTCGACCGGCTCCAGTGCCCGCCAGCTGCCGGCGGCAGCGGCCTGCGCATTGAGCTTGTTAAAATTCTGCTCATCCACCTCGATCTCGCCTTCGGCCGACACATCCCCTTTGATCCACCCGTCCGGCACGCCGCGCGTCTGCGCCACGGCGGTGTTGTCCGTGATATCAAGCGTGATGGATTCCACATGGATAAGGTCCGTACCGACCGTGATATCAAAATCCATTCCCCCGTAACGCCGCGTCATGGCTAATCCTCCATCTCGTTATCGAGCGCAATATTGACCGTGATTTGCTTCGGGCAGGCGTAAGGCCGGGCGGTCACGCCGATACTGACCTTTTCCCTGTCCGTCCAGGTGATCGTGATGTTGTCATCGCCCGGCGGCTCGATTTCGCCCGGGAAGGTCACCCCGTTGATCTGGGTGGAGCGGGACATCTCGCGCAGGGTGCGGCCGAAAAACGTTTTATAGGTCTGGATACTGACGGCCGTGGTGTTGAGGCTGCGGTCGGCGATTTTGCCGATCCCCCGGATACGGATGTTGCGGGCCACCTTGTCGATCACCCGCAGATGCTCAATGACCTGGAAATCCCCGCCGCTGACCTCCAGTGTGAGGCCGTCAGACCAGTACAGCCCCTCATAATCGGGGTACCACATGGGCACACTGCAGCGTAAATCGTGCAGCGCCTGGAGTGTGGCCAGCGTCACTTCCGCCCCTTCACTGTCCACCGGCAGACTGCCGCTGCCGTCGCCCATACCCAGCAGGGCACCGGTGGCCACCCGGGCCGGACTGTCGGCGATGGTGACGCTGCGGTTGCACAGACGCCCGGCCAGCACGCCCGCTTCATTACCCCAGAGATTCGGCACCACCTGAACGCCGTACGCGGAGATCCCCGAGAGGGTGGCGGAGACCACCGTCAGGTAATCCGACCAGGAGACCGGGGCGGTGTCCGACGTCGGACCGGGCATACTGACGATGAACCAGATCCAGCGACCGTACTTGTTGGTTATTTCGGTGCGCAGGTTATTCCAGGCCAGAATTTCGGCGGTTTTCGACGACACATCCGGCTCACGCAGGACCACCACGCCTTCCACGGAAATGACGGACTGGATGTCCCGGACCGCCGCCACAAAGGCGTCGTTGTCGGCGCCGGCCGGCATGATGAGGGCGTAGGCCTGCCAGTTCTGGCCGCCGTTGAGCTGCGCGGCCGTGACGTTATCACGCAGCTTGCCGGAGGCGAGCGCGAGCGCGTCATCGATATCCGACTGGCTGTTCAGCGCGACCAGCGTTTCGTCCGTGGCGGCGGCCGCGTGACCGATAAACAGGAGCGTACGCTCCACTTCACTGATACTTCCCTGCAGCTGGTTAACCTGGTTAATGGTGATGCCTGGCCATGTCATGTTGTTTTACCCCTGATATCCTGCGCCTTAACGCGCCAGCCAAAATCAATGGCTTTCAGCTGACGCACCAGAATGTTGTCAAACTCGTCATCACTGACCGCCAGCCATTCACGGGCCGGCAGTTTCACCCGCCATGAACGTGCCGGCTCCCGGCCTTCCATCTCGCGGATAATGGCCCCGGCCTTGTCCTGGCTCAGCGTGGCCATGATTTCACTGACCGGTGACACCATCCCCACCGACACGGGAAAGCGCATATACCCCAGGTCATACAGGCGCTTTGCCTGACGCAGCGTGCAGCCGCCTTCCTGATGTGAGGTCCGCCTCTGTGCAGCGGTGACCGTGGCGGTCATCCCTTCCTGCTGTGCCCGGGCCACCACGCCCGGCGGCACCTTTTTCGCGCCCTGCAGGATGATTCTGGCCGCATCGGTGGCGGGCATTTCGCGGATGGCCATCAGGCCCGGGAGGAACCGCATCATTTTGTCGGTTCGTTTGTCCGCGCGGGGCGCCCATGCGGCCCCGTCCGCATCCTGCTGTTTCTTCTGATGCCGCCTTGCCGCCACCATCACGCCGAGTTTCAGCATGCGGTACAGCAGCCGGCGGCGTTTGCGGGGCGGCATATCGAGTCCGTCCAGCGCCGCTTTCATTGCCCGGAACTGGGCCTGATTGAGCGTCAGTTCAGCCTGCATCGTCCTCTCCCGCTTTGATGCCGTACACCATGAGGTCTTCGGCGGAGTGGATCTCCGGCGTGTCCAGCCGGTAGCGTTCCGTGCCGTACGGCACCGGGCCGTTCTCGTCCGGTACCAGCGTGATCTCATCCACCAGGGGCACGGTTATCATGATGATGGCGGTCTGGTTGTCCCGTATCCCGACGTACACCGTCGGGTCGTCCAGGCTGAGCTGCTCGCGCAGGTCGTTGCCGTGGTCATCGAGCCAGGCGCAGACCAGCGCAAACAGAAAATCGGGGCTCATCTGGCGGTATGGCCAGCGTTCCCACGCCAGCACGCCGCTGTACCGGCGCACGGCAATCCGGCGCTGGCCCAGCCCCAGATCCTTCACGCTGCGGACCAGTTCAATGTCGTCCATCCATTCATCCGCGCCGGCCGTGTCCATCAGCCGCCCGGGGACGTGGTCGTGTATAAAGCGGTGAAGCTCATCAAGCTGTGTCATACCAGTCTCACTCCCACGCGTTTCAGGCCTTTAATGCTGCGCAGCACATAGGCGGCTTCCGCCAGCAGCGACGCACGGGTCTGCGGCGCATCCTGGCTGGTGTTGTCCTCGCGCCGGCTGATAGCGGCAAATTCACCCAGCAGATCAGCTTTTGCCCGGGCAAAGACGGCCTTTTTGTACTGCGCCGTCAGGAACGTCTCATTCCCCATCACCGGACCGGGCACCGCTGCCGCCGTGGCATAGCCCCGGCCGGTCTGCTGCGTGACGTACGCGGTCAGGGCCGCGTTGATTTCCACCGTGGCGGCCAGCAGGGCCTGCGTAATCGTCTCGTGACAGATGTCCGGCGGAATGCTGCGCTGACGCTGAAAGTCTTCCAGCTCCAGATCCGGCCAGAAGCCGTCATTCGTCAGCGTGGCCTGCTGATAGCCGTTGTTGCCGGGTCGTAACATGTCATTGCCTCCGGAAGGTGCGGGCTGACCAGGTTTCCCGGGCCCGGGTCAGCGTGTGAACGCTGCGGCCTCCACCTGCGCCCGCCCCGACGGGTCGGGTGACGGTAAAGCCGGCGAACCGGCTGAATTCACTGCGCATCCGCCCCGGCTTTTTCCAGCTGGCGCAGACGGGCGTTAATGCGGTTGATTCGTGACTTCACGCCAATTTTTGGCCACAGTCCGTCGGCGATGAGCAGCAGCTCAAGCGCCCGGACGAGCCGGTCAGAATCGGTGATAATGCTCGGCGCCGGCGTGCCGTTCGTGTCGCGCAGCAGAAATTCGCCGGCGAACTTGTACCACTTGGCCGTGTGCTTCTCATGAAGCCGCCACACCTCCCGGACCTGCTGAAAGACCCGGGAAAAGTAAGGTTCAATACTGTTGCCGGCTTCGGCCTGCTGCTCTGCCCAGGCCAGAACCTGATCGGCCACAAACGCCGGGAAACGGGATTTGATGCGGTCAGGGGTGGGCTGGTCCTGAGCAATGGCGATATCTGCCCAGTCCAGCGCTTTTTCGATGTCGCCGGCGTCGAACAGCCAGATGACGCACCACCCCAGCACCGGGTAGCTGTAAATCTCGCTGCCGGCAAGATAGCGTTCCACCACCGGCACCCACTTCGGCAGCAGCTCATCGCGTTTGAGCGCCACTCTGTCCTGAATGCGTGGCAGCGCCGCCAGGCGCTCCCGGTCACGCTCGAGGCTCAGCAGCTGCAGGTGCAGACTGTCTGTGTCCGCCGTCTGCGCGGCCGGCCGCGTCCGTGGGGACTGGCGCTGTTTCGCCTGGTCGAGCAGCTGACGGCGGAAGGCAACAAGATTGAGGGCCATCATCATCACCCCTGCGTTGTCTGCTGGATGAGTTCCTCTTCCTCGATACTGACCACGTCATCCTCAATCGCGCCATACATCATCGGATGGCCGAGCGCGTAGCCGCTCATACGCCACCAAGCGTTCTCGAACCCTTCACGATCCTGGACGTGCTCCGCGCGGCGCTGCTGGGTCCCGCGCTGTGTCAGCACCTGCAGGTTGCGCAGGGTGGTGGCCACCAGACGTTTGCCCGGCAGGAACGGCGCGGCGTAAACGCGGCGACCGGTCACCGTATTGGCCAGCATCTGGGCGGCAATGTTCTCGGTCGGTTTGTCCGCTTCCTGGAACAGGCGGAACTGCTCGGCGGCAATCAGGTCGTTACCAATCAGCAGCACCAGATCAGGCTCCTGCTGGAACTGTGGCGGGATGGTGGAGCTGATGACCCAGGAGGCCAGCGCATCCAGCGTTTTCACATCGCCATTTGGCCCGAGCGTGATGGAGCCGGCGCCCGGGTTGAGGATGCGCGGGGTAAACCCCGGAATGCGGTTTTCATCCGGTGTATCCGGATCTTCATGCAGCGCGTCAAAATCACGGGCAATCTGCTGCCAGCCCGGGGCGATATCTTCCCCGTTCGGGTAATCCTCCTCGCTGGTCTCTGTCGCCGAATGCGTCCCGTTAAAGCCCACGCGCACGATGTCGTTGGAAAAGGAGCGCAGGGTGAACTCGGCCACCAGGTTGATGAACTCATCATCGGTGGTGCCGGAGTGGATCCAGTCAGCCAGCATATCCCACGGCAGGCGCGCGCAGCTGTCCATCTTGACCAGCTGGTACTGGTTACCACTGAGGCCGACATTTTTGGTAAAGCGCCGGCCGGTCAGGCGGCCGGTGAACAGCCCCGGGTTACCGACGTCGATCACCTGACCCCGGATTTGCGCCACATCACGGTTGGTAATGAGCGGCAGAAACCAGTTCGCCTCCATCAGCGCCAGACGCAGCGCATTTTCCTGCGGCGGACTGATGGCGAAACGGCCGATGCCGTTCGGCGAGAGCGGCAGGTTGCTGATATCCTGCCCGGAGGCCTCAGCAATCCGGCGGGCATACGCCTGGATCAGCTGATAAAAACGGTTCTGGTCAAACATAATATTCTCGCTATTTATCCAGGCGGCGACCGCAGACTGCCGTCACGCCATGAGGTCGTTTATCGGTCAGGTACGTATCAGAAGGCGTATTTACGGCTGCCTTTATCGCCGGGGTTATTATCGGGTAATTGAGTGGCGAGCTGGTCGAGCTTGCTGAATTTGGATTCCGCCTCGGTAAGCTGCTTTTTAATTCGGCTGAACTCTTCACCGGAAACCTCTTCTTTAATTTCTTCGACGGCTTCTCTCACTTCTTCAATCGTCGTTTTAATTTCGTCGATAATTTCCGCCTGCTCTTCGGATTCTTCCAGCAGCTCCTCCACAACATCCGCCAGAGAGGCCACCTGTTCATCGGTGAACTGCATTTTTCGGTTGAATGATTTTTTTTGGCTTTTTTCCGGAGGCGGGGTTTTCGGCTCGTCTTTTTCCGGACGGGAAAAATTAAACAGGCTGCGGAAGATATTCTTTTTCGGTGAACCGGTTTTATCGCTCATGTCGTCCTCGTTTATTTCGGCCACATCGCGAAAGACCAGCGGCTCAAACGCGCCATAAATGGCCCCGCTGGTTTCCGCTTTGAATCGCATACGGTCAAGACCGATGCTGGCCGGCTGATTAGTAACACCCAGCCCCTCAAGGTAGGGCTTACCGGTGCCGCGAAAGTTAAGCGTCGGGGTGGGCTCCACGCTGCAGAACAGGAGTTGCCCGCGCTGATTCGCATACAGCAGTTCCTGCGCGGGGCACAGGCGGGCGTAGAGTTTGGTCAGGCCGTCGCGCTGTTCGGTTTTCAGATCCAGCACTTCGCCACAACTGCCCCACCACCGCTCATGCTCAGGCCACAGCATCGCCGTATAAACGCCCTCAGCGTCATAGGTGTCTGCCATATCCGTCAGCCACTGCGCTTCCAGCTCCCGGCCGTCAACCGTTTCGCCTTCGGTGGCAATACAAATCCAGTCGGTCATTAAATGAGAGCGTGGCATGGGTGGTATTTCCGCAATAAATAAGTATGCGGCCAGTATCAACAATTCATTATTATCCGGCATCGGGTTTATTTCGGCGTGGTTCGTATTACGGGCACATTCCGACGCAGTCCAATATTTCTTTCTCATTTCATCTTGTTTAAATAATGATAATGGCCGAGATGAAAAAAAACTCCCGTTATTCCGAGGAAACAATCCGACTTGCGCGGTCATTTTATCTTAAGCGATGGGCACCTAAAGATATCGCCGAAGAGTTAAAACTGAACTCCGTGCGGGTGGTTTATTCGTGGGCAGAAAAATATCAGTGGCGGGAGCAGCTCAGCGAGGAAAGTCTTGAGGAGATTATTCACCGGCGTGCCGCAACACTGACGGAAAAAAAGAATAAATCAGAGACGGAGCTGCGCGAACTCGATAAATATATTGATATGCATGTGCGCCTGGTGGCCAGCCGGCACAAGCATGCCGAAAAGATGCGCCAGCTGGAGCTGGCCGCCGCCGGCGGGCGCGTTGCCGGCCGGGAGACGGCGGAAGCCGGAGACGGGCCGGAGGCTGACGGTGAGGTCCGTCCGGCGCGACGTGGCCGGCGCAAACGCAACAACATTGATGACGTCAGCGCGGAAGACCTGCAGGTGTTCGCTGACGGCCTGTTCGGCTATCAGAAGACGCTGCGTGAGGCCAAACACCACCGTAACCGTATCTGGCTCAAGTCGCGACAGATTGGGGCGACGTGGTACGCCGCGTTTGAAGCGCTGGAAGATGCGATCCTCACCGGCAATAATCAGGCGTTCCTCTCAGCCAGCCGTCCCCAGTCGCTGATATTCCGCCGCTATATCATCCGTTTTGCCCGGCAGCTGTTTGATATCGAGCTGACCGGCGATCCGATTGTCCTGAGTAACGGCGCCGAGCTGCATTTTCTTTCCACCAACTCCAACACCGCGCAGGGCTTCTGTGCCAATGTCTATATTGATGAGATTTTCTGGCAACGCGGCTTCCGCGAGCTGAAAAGAGTGGCCGGCGCGATTGCGACACACACCTATCTGCGCCGCACCTACATCTCCACCCCGAGCGCCAAAACGCACCAGGCGTACCCGTTCTGGACCGGCGACGAATGGCGTAAGGGCAGCGGCAAACGGGAAAACGTGGCGTTCCCGTCCTTCACCGATATGCAGCGCGGGGTGATGTGCCCGGATAACCACTGGCGGCTTATCACCACGGTTGAAGAGGCGGTGCGCGACATGGAAATCGCCGCGGCCGCCGCCGGTGATCCCACGCTGGTACTCATCAACATTGAGGAAATCCGGGAAGAGAACAGCCGTGACGCCTTTAACCAGCTCTATATGTGCCAGTTTGTTGATGCCGGCGACGCCGTCTTCCGCTTCTCGCAGATTGAACGCTGCCTGGCGAACGTCAGCGAATGGCAGGACCATGACCCGGATGCGCCGCGACCGTTTGGCGATCGCGAGGTGTGGGCCGGCTATGATCCTGCGCGAACCACGGATACGGCCTGTTTTGTTATCGTTGCCCCGCCCGCCGTCGAAGGGGAGACCTTCCGTGTGCTCAGGGTGGAGAGCTGGCACGGCTTCAACTGGCGCTGGCAGGTGGAGCGCATCAAAGAGTATTTCGAACGCTACCGGATCACCCATATCGGCATTGATAACACCGGCATCGGTAACAACGTCTGCGAACTGGTGCAGGAGTTTGCCCGGCGGGTGGTAATGCCCATCACCTACACCCTGAAAAGCAAAACCGAACTGGTCAGCAAAATGATTGACCTGGTGGAACACCACCGCCTGCAGTGGGATTTCCAGGACAGGGGGATTGCGGCCAGCTTTATGGCCATCCGCCACACCACCACCGCCAAAGGCGGGGCGATGACCTTCGTCGCCGACCGCAGCGCCGAAACCGGCCATGCCGATAAGTTCTTTGCGATCGCGCACGCGGTCATCCATGAACCCATCAACAACAAACGCAAGCGCCGCCCGGGCTGGGCGCAGCGCCTGACAGGTAAAGCCAATGAGCAGGAAAAAGCGTTACAACAAGCGGCCAGTGGCAGCGGTACCGGCCACGCGCGGGCGCCGGTTCAGCATTGTGACCACCGACACCCCCATGCCGGTGCTCACACAGGGCACGCAGTATCACGAAATTTGGTACGACGAGGCGGCGAACTACTGGCGACAGCCGATAGACCGGCTTGCCCTGGCGCAGTTGGCCAACATGTGCGCGGCGCACGGCTCGATACTCTATGCGCGCCGCAATATGGTGCTGGCCGACTATATGGGCGGCGGACTCAGCCTGATGGAGCTGGGGCAGTGTGTACTGGACTGGGTGATGTTTGGCGATGTGGCACTGCTCAAGGTGCGCAATGGCTGGCGCGATGTGGTCGACCTGGTGCCCCTGCCCGGGATGTACGTCAGGCGCCGCAAGGACGGCGATTTTGCCGTCCTGCAGAAGGGGCCGGCGCTGGTTTACCCGGCGGGGGATGTTCTGTTCTCGCGCCAGTACGATCCGCAACAGCAGGTGTACGGTCTGCCGGACTACATCGGCGGCATGCACAGTGCGCTGCTTAATACCGAAGCGACGATATTTCGCCGCAGGTATTACCACAACGGGGCGCACACCGGCGGGATTGTTTACACCACCGATCCGAATCTGACCGATGAGATGGAGGACGATATCGCGAAGAAAATTGAAGAATCTAAGGGAGTGGGTAACTTTAAAATGATGTATATCAACATTGCCGACGGCGGAGAGAAGGGCGTCCAGTTCATCCCCATCGGGGATGCCGGGGTCAAGGATGAGTTTCAGCACATCAAGAATATCAGCGCCCAGGATGTGCTGATGGCGCACCGGTTCCCGGCCGGACTGGCGGGCATTATCCCGCAGAATACCGCCGGTCTGCCCAGTCCGGACACCTCGCGGGAAACCTACCGGCTGGATGAGGTGATCCCCATCCAGCGGATGTTCAGTGGCATGGTGGAGCAGGATGAGGAAATCCCCGAACGTCTGAAACTGACGTTCAGCGGTACCGACCGGCGGGGCCAGCCGGAAACGGCACGCCCGGAAAATGAGGTTATCGTCACCCCGGGAGAGTCAGGCGCACTGTAAGCGCAAAAATGCTACAATCCCGCCATCACAGCGCGACCGGAGGCAGAGTAATGGCGGTGATTATCGTGACCTGTAGTCGATGCGGCGCCCGGATGCATAACCGCAGGACAAACTGGCACAAAAGCGGGGAATACGCGACGTGCTATTACACCTGTACCAATGTGGACTGCAGCCGGACCTCGGCGTGGAGCTTCTCCCGTGACCATGACATCACCCCGAGCGGACTGGATGACAAGGGGGCAATGCAGAAGGCGGTGGCCCGGCTGCGGCCGGATGAGCGACAGATGTTGCTTGAACTTTTGCAGTCTGAATCTGAAACGCAAAAATCCCGTTGAGTTTGGGCACTATCATAAATGAGATATATTATAGCGGAATTAAAAAGCATTCTATCTATTAGTGGGTCCCGTGTTAAAAATAAGGGTAGAGCAATAATCAGACACAAGAATTCCATTATAAAACCATCAGCCTAGTTTATAATCTGAGAAAACACATTAAAGTTTCACAGATAAATTTGAAGTTATAAATTAATAACAGGAGATTTAATAATATCATGAAAGATGAACAAAAACCGAGAGTTTCACTCAGGGATATTAGGTATCTAAGAGAAGGAGAGCACTCTATAGATAACATCCATTTACTAATGCCTTTCTCCACAGGAGCATTTGATTATGCACTGCCTATAGACAGTTCCGATTTAACTCTCAGATTAGTCCATATTCTTTTTTTGTCTTTGGATGAAAATGATGTTTTTGACAATGAATATTTTCAGTATTTAATTGAGCATATTGATGCGCAATACGAATTGACAATGAAATCAATTATCAAGGATGAGTTTTTAGTAGTGGATTTTTTAATCCACAATGCATTTAACATGCATAAATTCACTTCACAGGCCTTAAAAAACGGGCATGAAAATGATTACGGAATTTTCTTTTCCATGCAGTTCTTAAACAGAGTTTTAAGTAGTTTTCAATCAATTTCAATTCTAATAAAAAACAGTATGTACTTTGATGTAAACTGCCTATTAAGGACGTCTTTGGAGCAAATATGTTATGCCTATCAAGTTATATCCATCAAAGAGAAAAAGGAATTTAAGAAAATCAACTCCACAAAAAGCATAACAGCACTTAAAGAGATAATCCCTGAGTCTGGTCTGCTATATGGATTTTTAAGTGGTTTTGTTCACAACCATGAAAAGATATGGACCGAGTATATTGAGGTGGAAAAGAATGAGGAAGATTTAGAACCTGAAATTTATATATCCCATCGCTCAGGAAAAAAGACAAAGTATTGCATAATTTATTTCACCAGAATCATTCAAGCATATATAGCCGTATTGTTACACATCTATACAGAATATTGTGACAAAACAACCAACGAATTAGAACTTAAAGTAATCATATCTGATTGCACTGAACATATAGAAAACTTAAAATCACAAATGAGTGATAAATACTTCAAAGAAGAAAATATTTGACGTGAATTAAATGACATTAATGGGCTTAGAACACACCACACATGCTATTAAGCCACTTTAGTTAATAGCATGTGTGGCGCATTAACTTTAATAATATTGTTGTTATTAGAAACATGAATCTTCAGGATTTAATTTTAATTGAAGTTTCAAATATTCTCTTATGGCATATTGCTTTAGACGAAGCCAGAATACATAAGAGGAAGTCCATTCAGTATCCAGTGAATTGTTACGAAGGAATTGGACTGCTTTTTTATTCACTATGCTTTTCTCCGTTTCGGATATGACCTTTAAATATCCAGCAGTGATAAACCTCCGGCTTACGCTGCTCTTTTGTCTTGCCGGCGTTGTACTTCTCGCTCACCACACTGCGCACTGACCCGATCCGCACGAACTTATATTTCTGGCCGTTTTTCAGTAATTTTTTAATCTCGGAGAGCGCAAACGGCAGACGCAGGCGATAGAACGCTGCCACCTCCTCCAGATGATTAAAGTTCACAGCCACTTCACCCTCTTTATCGCCGGCAGCATGGTTGAGTCCGTATGTTTCCTGGGCATCAAGATACTCAAACAGCTCCCAGAACTCCTGAACCATCGGGTGATCCTGACTGAGAGAGCGTTGCCGCTCAAAGGCCAGTGAGAAAATATAGTCGCGTGTGTCGGTGACGCGCTGGGGTGATACGGGAACAACCAACGGTAACGCCTCGAGCATGGCTATCAACTGGGCGTGGGTTTTGGTGATACGCCGGTGTTTTACCTCATTACGGTGGGAAAACTCCTTTATGGCGTGGCTGAACGCACTGTAAAAGGCCTGCATGACCTCTTTCTCTTTCAGCGTGGCTTTCAGTATGAATCCGGAGACGGCCTTCACCGGTATCTGCTCAAGGCGCTCTGCGGCCCGCTGCGTGTCATCGGTCTGGCCGGACTTATCGGTATACATATGAATGATACGGGAGAGCAGCGCATCAGAGCCGTCAACCTCGGCGTTCTGTGCGATGACGATACTGCCCCGGAATAACGGTTCGCTGGTCTCGTTGTTGTTGGCTTTAACCCCCAGCGCACGGGGGGAACGCCCGTTATACAGGGTTTTCAGCTCATCATAGTCAAAAGCCCGCTGTTTTGATGGTCGGTCTGCCGTACCGGTACGGTCTCCCTCCATCAGCACTACAGGCAGGTTGGCCACCTGGGCGAAGTTACGGCCACGAGCAGCTGCAGTGGCCTTGCTGGGATCAAAACCTTCATAATCCTCTCGGCCACACAGTTTCCACAGGAACTCCAGCAACGTGGTTTTGCCGGTTCCGGGCTCCCCGGAGATTTCCAGTATGGGCCAGGACTTCATCCGGTCGCGAACCTGTTCAGCAAACAGCGAGCCCAGCCAGAACGCCAGCGCCACATACCCTTTGGTACCGAACGCCGTCCAGATATCATCAAGCCAGCTGATTTCAAACTGCGAAAAGTCGGCATTGATGCTCAGATGCGGACTGAGGCTCAGGCTCTTGACGCCCGTTCCGGGAATGTCGAAATAGTCCTCTTCATTGAGTCGGTAAAGCGCGCCACCGCTGACGGCCACATCGTTAAATAACCAGGCCTGGAATTTCTTGTTGTAGCCGATAAAGTCCTGAACCAGCACATCCCGTATCGAGCCGAAAGAATGGATGATTTTATCCAGTTGTTTCGCCGTTCCTGCATACACCACGCCTTTGGCTATATGCAAAAGCCGCTTTTTGAACTCAGGCGCAGAGGCTATCTGGGCGGCGGTGAAAGCGCCTTTAACAGAAGGGGCGTGGGGTAAATCAATGCGCAGATAGTACCAGGCCTCATCTGTGGGCCGGGATTCCAGGAAGTACAGCGGATGGATGGCGCAGTTGATGATCTCCTCAATGGCACCCGTTTCCTTGAGTGCCCGGTTGCGCGCATCTTCCTCACTGTAACAGGTCTGATCGTAGTCCCGGATGCGGTCGACGGCCTTCATATAGCGGTCAAAATCCAGACTGAACCAGTACGTGCAGTTGTTGAAAACAAAATGAAAGGCGTTTTTGTTGATGAAGTCATGTATCAGCAGGGCTTTCTCACTGGCGGATTTGGCCAGCAGCAGGCGCCCATAGTGGCGATACCGCTTAATGTGCTCCGGTAGCAGTCGCTCCCGCATCAGCAGGTCATTCCAGTCCAGTTTTCCGGCGTTCTCCGACGGCAGCGCCGCACTGACTTTCCATCCGTCAGTTTCTGCCCGCTGGGCAAACTTGGTGATATGGCTGCGGCCGGCACGATCATTATCAAATGCCCATATCAGCCGGGGCCGCTTATCCGGCTCTGGGAGTGCTTCCGCCAGCATGGCCAGCAGTACGGACGGATAATTATTGCTGCTGAGAGTGGCCACGGCGAACTGTCCCGACTGGACGAGACTCATGGCATTGAAAATGCCTTCGGTGATCCAAATGTTATCCGCCTCGCGCAGGTCCATGCCGGGCGGCTCCCACCAGTGGCCGGCATACGCCCCGATGAAATTCGCTTTCTGCTTACCAAAGCGCTCCGGCTCATCGATAAAGCGTTCCCATTTTGACCCGTTGGACAGGGTGAATCTGACCGTGGCCGTCCCCAGACCGTCACGGGCAAAGGCTCCCTGCCTGTAGCAGCCTTTGAAACGGGAGATATCGAGACCGCGTCCCTCACTCAGATACGCGTCAGCGGCGGCATCAGGTGATGCCGGCGTCGACTGGTAGCGACGGGACCAGTTCTCAAACAGATCGAGGTAGAGGCTGCGGATGGAGATTTCGTGGCCGCAGTTATTTTCGCGGCCACATTTCAGGAGAAACGGTTTTTCCGTACTGATGTACATTTCTTTTTTCCCGCAGCGGGGGCATTCTCCCTGCTGCAGGTATTTTTCGCGCTCTTTAAGCCCGAAATCCCGGACCAGACGGCGAATTACCTCTTTATGTACTTCCAGCGTCCAGTTTCTGTCCCTGGTCGTCATTGCCTGAACTCCTTATTGTAGGCTTCATGCGTCATCAGCTGCCAACGGCGGCCATTATCCTTACTCAGGATGCGCCAGCGGTGACCCAGACGAATGACGAGGTAATTGTGAGGTTTGATGCGGGAGTAATTTTTCCGGCCACGGAAAAATACCGTCAACGCAATACAGGCTTTCTTGTGAATACCTACCGGAACGCGGCGACCGTACAGTAGAGGGAATATCATTACGCGGTCCTCACAACCAGCAACGAAATTTACTAGGCACTTTGCCGGAGGATTTCCAGTATTCCGCCCCGCATCGGATTGCCGATGAGGAGTCAGCCATCGCGCAGTATGCCGCAGCATCGGCAATCGCCATTAATTGCTGACGGCACCAGTCTGCTTCTGGCTCTTCTTTAAATTCGGAGTATCTCTGACGTATTTTATATGTCTGTATCACCGCGTTAGCGGCACTTATAAACCCGGCCTCCGCGGAATGGTCCGATGCATCATAAAGAGGGCTATTGGGTAACATCTCAATAAAGGCGATACTTGCTTCAAGCGAACTGAAATCGCCCAGCAGATCACCAGAGGGCCGGTAACTCACGCGATAATTCCAGTTCAGCGTGTTATTAGCGTTATTTTCATAGCGGACCACAGAAAACTCTCCGAAATACCAGAGTCCGTCTTTTACCATCACGAAACTTTGCATGTGATTCCTCCGCGATATTTTTAAGAAATACGTTAAAAGGCCGTGGTAAATAAGATGTTCGACGGTTTCCTTTTGATGAATTTTAATCAGAGCCCCAGCCACATTAGCCATGCGTCACGGTATTCCTTCGGCTTGCTGTAGAACGCCAGTCTTACGCCTTTGTTAAAGGCTTCAATACTCACCAGCTTTTCAGAGCGGGTATTCGGCTTCTCAGGGTCCGATATCTCGATCACGGGCAATTTGTCCCGTTTGATCATGATGTCGACGGCATTTGTTGATTTGCCTAACAGTTCGGCGAACTTCTCAGGCGTTACCGCATCCAGCGGGTACTTGATGAGTAAATCGTCTGCTTGCATGTGTTATCCTCACGGTTCAGACCGTTCCAGACCGCTTAAGACCGCTCTGGACTGGTTAAGGAGCCTTCTGGACTAAAGTTGGAACCAGTAAGGGTGAGGCTAGACTAAACTTGGAACCAAGTCAATGTTGATCTCTGAAAAAGTGAAGAGAATCAGAGCTGCCGAAAATTTAAGTCAATCCCAGTTCTGCAAGATAGTAGATATACCTGTTAGCACTCTAAAAAATATAGAGGGAAATCATAGCGTTCCGAATTGGAATACCCTGACGGCCATTACTAACAACTCGCGATTCAAGAAGTACGCGCTTTGGCTTACTACTGATGAAATCGCGCCGGAGGTAGGCCAAATCTCTCCGATTCTCTCTCGTGATGGCTCCGGCGAACAGGCGGATGCTCCGGATTCAACCCCGCATACAGAAAAATCTCACCGTTAAGAACTGAAAACTGGCTGGACCTGTATTTTGTCTTCGCTGATTGTCTGTGGTCGCAGGCAGGCAGCTACGTCGGAGGGCTTCGCTATGGCGATTAAGAAGCTCGATGATGGACGTTATGAACTGGACACAAGAACGGGCGGGCGCGGCAGTAAGCGCGTGCGCAAAATTTTCAACAGAAAGGCTGATGCGGTCGCATATGAGCGGTACATGCTCGGCAAGATTGAAAGAAAGGAGTGGGATCCCGCTTCACGAGTGGACAGACGGCCACTCAGCGAGATCCGTGCAGCATGGTGGCTCTACCACGGCCAGACGCTGAAAAACGGGGAAATTGAAAACAGGCACCTGCTTAAAACCATCGCGGCCCTGGATGATCCCGGCGTACATGAACTGAATAAAAGAATGCTGGTTCTGCACCGCAACAGAAGGCTTGCGCAGGGTGTCAGCGCGGCAACCATCAACCGCGATCTGTACCGGTTGTCCGGTATGTTCAGCGCGCTGATACGTCTGGATGAATACACCGGGGTGAATCCCGTGCGGGGGCTTCCACCGCTGGCCGAGAAAAACCCGGGGATGACGTTTCTGACCACCGAAGAAATCAGCAGGCTACTGGAGGCACTAAAAGGCGATTACCGGCTGGTTGCCCTGCTCTGCCTGAGTACGGGAGGGCGCTGGAGTGAGGTTGTCGGCATGAAGTCACATCAGTTGCTGAAAGAGCGGGTGGTCTTCACGGAGACCAAGAACGGCAAGGACCGGGTGGTGCCGGTATCGGCCGAGCTGGAGAAGGAGGTCAGAGGTAATCACGCCGGGGAGCTCTTCCGGGTAGATTACGAGGTCTTTTGCAGGAAGCTGAGGAAGGTAAAACCAGATCTCCCCAGAGGCCAGGCAACGCACGTTCTGCGACATACGTTCGCCAGCCACTTTATGATGAACGGCGGCAATATCATCGCCCTACAGCAGATACTGGGGCATGCCACCATTCAGCAGACAATGGCCTACGCACACCTGGCACCTGACTACCTCCAGAATGCAGTGACACTGAACCCGCTTAAAGGAGGTCTTAGGGTGTAAGAAACCGTCCACGACTGACCACAACTGCGACTTTCGGGACCGAGTGAGACCGTTAGAGACCAAAATGTGGACGGTTGTGGACGTTTTTTAGGAAGAAATATCACTGTAAGTCATTGAAAAAAAAGACCCCCACATCATGTGGGGGAAGACAGGGATGGTGTCTATGGCAAGGAAAACAGGGTTTGTTACTGGGGTTGCAGGGTGTTGCTACTACTCGAAAGCATCATGGCTGAGCCTTTCTGCATCCTTGCAACCTCACGCAACTGATCCATACGTTGCTGGTGCTTAGCATTTAAAACCGCTTGCTGCTCTGGCGTAAGCAGGTGATACATCTGGTTGCGGACCTTAGCCATCTCGACCTGGCGAGCAACCTGTTCCTGCGCCATCTTTTCTGCCTGAGCGCGCACAGCGTTTTCATCAAAATTTTCTGCGGTGACAAGGCGATGCATTGTCTCCATTTCGCTAACATTAACGGGGAGCCTGTCGTGGCGTGCCCGTTGCATAAGATCCCGTAACTGCTGACGTTGCTGCTCGGTTAAACTTATGCCGTCAAACATATGGCTCTGGCTACCGCGCTGTCCCCCTTCGTCTCCGGGGAGCCAGTTAACGCTGGTAACGACTTCAGCGGCCTGGCTATATGCACTTAGCGCCAGCGTTGAGGCCATGACGGCAGCGATAACATTGCGCATCACATACTCCCAAAACGTTTGTGTCGCGATTCAACGAGAGACAGTCTACGATTCAGGCTGCAAACATGCGTCAGGGGGTGTAAAACAACGTAAAGTCATGGATTAGCGGGCCTTGATGACGTAATTTCTGCCTCGGAGGTATTTAAAAGATGAATAAAATCCTGTTAGTTGATGATGACCGGGAGCTCACCTCCCTGTTAAAAGAGCTGCTCGATATGGAAGGTTTTAACGTGCTGGTGGCCCATGATGGGGAACAGGCGCTGGCCCTTCTGGACGACAGCGTTGATTTATTGCTCCTCGACGTAATGATGCCGAAGAAAAACGGTATTGATACGCTGAAAGAGCTGCGTCAGACACACCAGACCCCGGTTATCATGCTAACAGCGCGCGGGAGCGAGCTGGATCGCGTTCTCGGCCTTGAGCTGGGCGCGGATGACTATTTGCCTAAGCCGTTCAACGATCGTGAACTGGTGGCCCGTATACGCGCGATTCTGCGCCGTTCCCACTGGAGCGAGCAGCAGCAGACGACCGAAGCCGGATCGCCAACGCTGGAAGTGGATGCCTTAAGCCTCAATCCGGGCCGTCAGGAAGCCAATTTCGATGGCCAGACGCTGGAGCTCACCGGTACCGAATTCACCCTGCTCTATCTGTTAGCGCAACATCTCGGCCAGGTGGTGTCGCGTGAACATTTAAGCCAGGAAGTGTTAGGCAAGCGCCTGACGCCGTTCGACCGCGCCATCGATATGCATATTTCCAACCTGCGGCGTAAGCTGCCGGAGCGCAAAGATGGCCATCCGTGGTTTAAAACGCTGCGTGGCCGCGGGTATCTGATGGTTTCCGCTTCATGATTGGAAGTTTGACTGCACGCATCTTCGCCATCTTCTGGCTCACGCTGGCGCTGGTGTTGATGCTGGTGCTGATGTTGCCCAAACTGGATTCCCGGCAGATGACCGAGCTGCTGGAAAGCGAGCAGCGTCAGGGCATCATGATCGAGCAGCACGTCGAGGCCGAGCTGGCCAACGATCCGCCAAACGACCTGATGTGGTGGCGCCGTCTGTTTCGCGCCATCGATAAATGGGCGCCGCCGGGACAACGCCTGCTGCTGGTGACCAGCGAAGGCCGCGTGATCGGCGCAGAACGCAACGAGATGCAGATCATTCGTAACTTTATCGGCCAGGCCGATAATGCCGATCATCCGCAGAAAAAACGCTATGGCCGCCTGGAAATGGTGGGCCCGTTTTCCGTCAGGGACGGTGAGGATAACTATCAGCTCTATCTGATTCGTCCCGCCAGCACCTCACAATCCGACTTTATCAACCTGCTGTTTGATCGACCATTGCTGCTGCTTATCGTCACGATGCTGGTCAGCGCCCCGCTGCTGCTGTGGCTGGCGTGGAGCCTGGCGAAACCGGCGCGTAAGCTGAAAAACGCCGCCGACGAAGTCGCCCAGGGCAACCTGCGCCAGCATCCGGAGCTGGAAGCCGGGCCGCAGGAGTTCTTAGCCGCTGGCGCCAGCTTTAACCAGATGGTCACCGCGCTGGAGCGGATGATGACCAGCCAGCAGCGGCTGCTGTCTGATATCTCGCATGAGCTGCGCACACCACTTACGCGCCTGCAGTTGGGCACCGCCCTGCTGCGTCGCCGCAGCGGTGAGAGCAAGGAGCTGGAGCGCATCGAAACCGAGGCGCACCGGCTGGACAGCATGATCAACGACCTTCTGGTGATGTCGCGCAATCAGGCCAAAAATGCCCTGGTCAGCGAGACGGTGAAAGCCAATCAGCTGTGGGGCGAAGTGCTGGACAACGCGGCGTTTGAAGCCGAGCAGATGGGTAAATCTTTCACCGTTGAATATCCGCCGGGCCCCTGGCCGCTGTACGGTAACCCTAATGCGCTGGAAAGCGCGCTGGAGAATATCGTCCGCAACGCCCTGCGCTACTCGCACACGAAGATTTCCGTCAGCTTCTCGGTGGATAAAGACGGGATTACGGTTAACGTCGACGACGACGGCCCGGGCGTCAGCCCGGAGGATCGCGAACAGATTTTCCGGCCATTCTACCGGACCGACGAGGCGCGCGACCGCGAGTCCGGCGGCACCGGCCTGGGGCTGGCGATTGTCGAAACCGCTATTCAGCAACACCGCGGTTGGGTGAAGGCCGACGACAGCCCGCTGGGTGGTTTGCGCTTAACCCTTTGGCTGCCGCTGTATAAGCGCACCTGACTCTGTCCCGGCTTGCGCTGCGCTAAGCCGGGAGCATCCCCGAAAATACTCAATATGGGGGAATTATTTCCCCCACAATCTCCGCGAACTATCCTCGATCTTACCGCTTAAACGCCGCTTCTGCATCGTTCTGCTCCAGCTCACCGACAGGCCCGCAGCCGACAATAAACGATGATACTGATCATCATCAAACGGCATCTGCCAGGCAATCACCCCGGCCTCATGGACACTGACATCGCTCAGCCGGGAAACCAGCTCGAGCGGCGCATCGCTGGAGACTTGCCCCCCGGCAATCACCCGATACAACCAGCCGGTCTTCCCGCTGTTTTGCACCAGCTGCGCCATATCACCGATCGCAAAATGAAAGTTGAGCTTGAAGCACGGCGATCGCGGCTGGGTGACCTGGATCAGCGCCTCGCCCCAGCGAAAGATATCGCCGATATAAACATTTTGCTCGGTGAGCCCGGTGGTGGAGAGGTTTTCGCCGAACGCCGGCGCGCAGAAGCGCTCGGCCTGCTGGGGGAATTCACGGATCCAGTCGGCATAGTGTTCGCGCGGATAGTGGCACAGCGCGCGGTCCGGCCCGCCGTGAATTTTCTTCTCCGCCTGCTCATCCCCATCGAGGCCGAGATCGCCGAGCTGCAATTCGCCATCGACCTGGATTTTGCCGATCGCGCTGGGGCGACTGCCCGCGTAGTCCCTGATTTTGCCGACAAAGACATTCACCGGATAATGCATGGCTGCTCTCCTTGCTACAGATATAAAAAAAGCGAGTCATCAGACTCGCTTCTCTCTTAGCGCAATGCAACCTTATTTTTTAGCGGCAAAACGCGCTGCAGCTTCGTCCCAGTTCACTACGTCCCAGAAGGCTTTGATGTAGTCCGGACGACGGTTCTGGAATTTCAGGTAATAAGCGTGTTCCCACACGTCCAGACCCAGGATCGGGAAGCCGGAAGCGCCGGAAATGGCTTCGCCCATCAGCGGGGAATCCTGGTTGGCGGTGGAGACAACGGCCAGTTTGTCACCTTTCAGGACCAGCCACGCCCAGCCAGAGCCGAAACGGGTCGCAGCGGCTTTTTCGAATTCCGCTTTGAAATTGTCTACAGAGCCGAAATCGCGCTCGATAGCCGCTTTCAGGTCGCCCTGCAGGGTGGTGCCGGTTTTCAGGCCTTTCCAGAACAGGCTGTGGTTAGCGTGGCCGCCCGCGTTGTTACGCAGTACGGTCTTTTTGTCAGCCGGCAGCTGATCCAGCTTGGTGATCAGCTCTTCAGCGGACAGGTTAGCGAACTCCGGCAGGCTTTCCAGCGCGGCGTTGGCATTGTTCACGTAGGTCTGATGGTGTTTAGTGTGATGGATCTCCATCGTCTGCTTGTCGAAGTGCGGTTCCAGAGCATCGTAAGCGTACGGCAGGGATGGCAGGGTATAGCTCATAATCATCTCCATTATTGTCGAGCGGCTCAAGTGTTAACGCCGCGTAAGCAGTTTGTCCATTATAGTTAATTAAATGGTATTGAAAATGCTTATCAATGCCGTATTTTTCATATGGATATAACCAGAAGAAATACCCGTCATTTTGTGATGTAGAACAACTAATTAAGCCCATGGTTGCCAGGGTTCGCCATCCTGTGGCAACGGCTTGAAGGCGGCCAAAGCGGCTAATTTTTACACTCATCACATCGGAAGCCGCCGTCTCCGATAAAAAAAGATGAGGATAAAATCAATGAACCACGCGATTACGATGGGTATTTTTTGGCATTTGATAGGGGCCGCCAGTGCCGCCTGTTTCTATGCCCCGTTCAAAAAAGTAAAACACTGGTCGTGGGAAACCATGTGGTCGGTTGGAGGGATCGTCTCCTGGCTGATCCTGCCCTGGGCCATCAGCGCCACGCTGTTACCCGACTTCTGGGCCTACTACCGCTCCTTTAACGCCTCCACGCTGCTGCCGGTCTTCCTGTTCGGCGCTATGTGGGGCATCGGTAATATCAACTATGGCCTGACCATGCGCTATCTTGGCATGTCGATGGGGATTGGCATCGCCATTGGCATCACGCTGATTGTCGGCACGCTGATGACGCCGATTATTAACGGTCAGTTTTCGGTGCTGATGCACACCCAGGGCGGTCAAATGACGCTGCTCGGCGTGCTGGTGGCGGTGATTGGCGTCGGCATCGTCACCCGCGCAGGCCAGCTGAAAGAGCGCAAAATGGGCATCAAAGCCGAAGAGTTCAATCTGAAGAAAGGACTTCTGCTGGCGGTGATGTGCGGTATCTTCTCCGCAGGGATGTCGTTCGCGATGAACGCCGCCAAACCGATGCATGACGCCGCCGCAGCGCTCGGCGTCGACCCGCTGTACGCGGCGCTGCCAAGCTACGTAGTCATTATGGGCGGCGGGGCGCTGGTCAACCTCGGCTTCTGCTTTATTCGTCTGGCGAAAGTGAAGAACCTGTCAGTCAAAGCCGATTTCTCGCTGGCCAAACCGCTCATCATCAGCAACCTTCTGCTCTCCGCCCTCGGCGGCCTGATGTGGTATCTCCAGTTCTTCTTCTATGCCTGGGGCCACGCCAGCATTCCGGCGCAGTATGACTATATGAGCTGGATGCTGCACATGAGTTTCTACGTGCTGTGCGGCGGTCTGGTGGGTCTGGTGCTGAAGGAGTGGAACAACGCCGGTCGTCGTCCGGTGAGCGTCCTGAGCCTCGGCTGCGTGGTGATCATCATCGCCGCCAATATCGTCGGTCTGGGGATGGCCAGTTAACCACCGGGTCATCAGCCAGACAACGACGGTCTTCAGGCGGCGGCGCGACTGCGCTGCCGCCACTGCCCCGGCGACATGCCGATTTCCCGGCTAAAAACCACCGAAAAGTAGTTACTGTCCTCAAAGCCGCACTGCATGGCGATATCGCCGATTAAGCGCTCGGTATGCTGCAGCAGATACTGCGCATGGCAGATCCGCAGCTGGCGTAAATAGTGATTGATGGTCATCCCGGTTTGCTGGCGAAACTGCTGGCGAAGCGCCCGCTCGCTGCCGCCCTCCTGCTCGCAGAAACGCTCCAGAACAAAGGGGCGGCTGAGGCTGGCCGCCAGCGCGGCCAGCAGTTTGTCCAGCAGCGCTTCGCGCTGCGTCGCCGCGGGATCATCCGTCGCGTAGCGATGGCGCTGCAACGTCAGCGCCAGCTGGGCAAAAAGCAGTTCGGCCATCGCATTTCCCTGCGCGTCGCGCCGGGCGCACTCATGCTCAAGCTGGCTAATCACCTGGCGCGCCTGCGCCATACCTGTGCTGCCCATGCGCCAGTGGGGCTTCCACGGCGTGCCAAAGAGGCCAGGGATCGTCCCCGCCCAGTCAAAATTGAGCTGCAGCCGCTCCGGGCAATAGATGATGTTCTGCAGGACTAAATCATTAACCGAAGCATAGGAGTGTTTATCTTCGGCGCGAATATAGAACAGATCGCCGCGGGTAATGCGCCAGGGGCGATCGTTAAGGACGTGCAGCCCGTTGCCGCGCCACACCAGCACCAGCTCGCAGAACTCGTGGGTATGCTCGGCAAAAACGTTTTGCGGGTAGCGGTCAGCCACCGCCACTGCCTGCGTGGCGGAAGGGAAAAACTCCTCTTTACGTAGAATCAGACCGGCCACGGCTCACACTCCAAACGCGGATAAGGGCGCATTATTCGCGTTTTTAGCCCGCAATACGTTGACTCTTCTCGCGTTACTGAAGAATGGCGTCGCGGCCCTGGCGGATATCGCGCGGCGACCAGTCAAATTCGCGGCGAAAAAGCGTCGAAAAGTGGTTACTGTCGCCGAAGCCGCAGCGAAAAGCGATATCAGTCACGCTTTCATCGCTGTGGCGCAGCAGATGCCGGGCCTTCATCAGGCGCACCCGATTAAGATAGCGCTGCGGCGTCAGGCCGGTCTGCTGCTTCAGCTGGCGGTGCAGGGTACGCAGCGACAGCGAAAACTGCGCCGCCACCTCCTCCCAGCAGATCTCCTGGGCAAAATGATCTTCCAGCCAGGCCAGCAGCTGATTCAGCCGCGCATCATTGTTGGTAGCCTCTTCCGCAAGACTGCTTTTACGCAACAGCACCAGCAGCTGCATAAACAGGATCTCACGGCTGGCGACGGCATGGGTATCCGTTTCGCTCCCCATGGCCTCCATCTGCGCCACGATATGCCGAACCTGCTGCAGGACCGTCTGGTTCACCCGCCAGTGCGATGGGTAGTTCCCCTCCTGCTCCTGGGGCAGCAGTTGGCTGACCCCGGCGAGAAAACGAAACGCATCCGGCGCGCGATAGAGCACGTTGGTCAGACACAGGTTATCCGTATGCTCGTACAGATGCCGGTCGTGATCGCGAATAAAGCAGACCGAACCGCCGCCGATGGTATAGGGCTGACCATTGAAGACGTGAATACCCGTGCCCTGCTCCACGATGACAATTTCATGGAAATCATGGTGATGTTCCGGAAAGGCCGACTGAGGGAGGCGGGGTTCAATAGCCACCGTCGAGATCCCGGCCTTAAAGAAATCCGTACTGTGCAATATGGTCATGATGCCACCCTCGTAATGAGAAAAATTATCAGTCACCGGCTGATAGTAATGAAGGGTTGGCTATCCGGCCTTCAATTTTTGACCATGAAATTCGTAAATCCTGCCGCTTTTTCAAGAATCAGTCGGAAAGATACGGAACTGCGGACGCCATCACATCCCCCTCGCCACCCCCTAAAACCGCAAATTGTGATTTCCCTCACGGTCACCTTTGCTTTCTTGCCAGCGGCCAGTTTTGACTGTCCGTAGCGAGAAGGTGTCAGTAAGCGGCCTTTTTTAGACTGCGGACAATGATTTTAAGAAGGGTCTTTCCATGAGTATTCGTCATTGTGTCGCCGTCGATTTAGGCGCCTCCAGCGGGCGGGTGATGCTCGCCAGCTATCAGTCCGGGCCACGCGCCCTGACCCTGCGGGAAATCCATCGCTTCACCAACAGCCTGCAGAAGGTGGATGGCTTCGACTGCTGGGATGTGGATAGCCTGGAAGGCGAGATCCGTCGCGGGCTGGAGAAAGTGTGTGAGCAGGGCATCCTGATCGACAGTATCGGCATCGATACCTGGGGGGTGGATTATGTCCTGCTGGATAAGCAGGGCCAGCGCGTCGGACTGCCGATCTCCTATCGCGACGACCGCACCCAGGGCCTGCTACGTCACGCTGAAGAACAGCTGGGCCGGGCGGAGATCTATCGCCGCAGTGGTATTCAGTTTCTACCGTTTAACACCCTTTACCAGCTGCGCGCCCTGGTGGAGCAGCAGCCGGAGCTGGTCAGTCAGGCCGCGCATGCCCTGCTGATCCCCGACTATTTCAGCTTCCGCCTGACCGGCAATCTGAACTGGGAATATACCAACGCCACCACCACCCAGCTGGTTAACATCAATCGCGATAGCTGGGATGAGACGCTGCTGAACTGGACCGGCGCGCCGTTGGCGTGGTTCGGAACGCCGACCCACCCCGGCAATGTGATTGGTCACTGGATCTGCCCGCAGGGCAACCGTATTCCGGTGGTCGCGGTCGCCAGCCACGACACCGCCAGCGCGGTGATCGCCTCCCCGCTGGCCGACCGCCATGCCGCCTATCTCTCCTCCGGCACCTGGTCGCTGATGGGGTTTGAAAGCCTGACTCCATACACCTGCGACGCGGCGCTGCAGGCCAATATCACCAACGAAGGCGGAGCCGAAGGCCGCTACCGGGTGCTGAAAAATATCATGGGCCTGTGGCTGCTGCAGCGGGTGCTGAAAGAACAACACGTCAGCGACCTGCAGGGGCTGATCGCCCGCACCGCCGCGCTACCGGCGTGCCGCTTCATGATTGACTGCAACGATGACCGCTTTATCAACCCGGCCAGTATGAGCGCCGAGATCCAGGCCGCCTGTCGCGATGCCGGGCAGCCCGTTCCTGAAAGCGATGCCGAGCTGGCGCGCTGCATTTTCGACAGCCTGGCGCTGCTATACGCCCGGGTGCTTAACGAGCTGGCGGCGCTGCGCGGCCAGCCCTTCAGCCAGCTGCATATCGTCGGCGGCGGCTGCCAGAACGCGCTGCTTAACCAGCTGTGCGCTGACGCCTGCGGGATCGCCGTCGTGGCCGGCCCGGTGGAGGCCTCCACCCTCGGCAATATCGGCATCCAGTTAATGACCCTCGACGAGCTGGCCAATGTCGATGAGTTTCGTCAAGTGGTGCGCGACAACGCGGCGCTCACCGCTTTTACCCCCAATCCTGATAGTGAAATTGCCCGTTTCGTGGCGCAGTTTCAGCCACAACAGACCAAGGAGCTTTGCGCATGACCACTCAACTTGAACAAGCCTGGGAAATTGCTAAGCAGCGCTACGCCGCCGTCGGCGTGGATGTCGAGGAGGCCCTGCGCCAGCTGGACCGTCTGCCCGTCTCCATGCACTGCTGGCAGGGTGACGACGTCGCCGGTTTCGAAAACCCGGCGGGAAGCCTGACCGGCGGCATCCAGGCGACCGGCAACTACCCGGGCAAAGCGCGCAATGCTGAAGAGCTACGCGCCGACCTTGAGCAGGCGCTGAGCCTGATCCCGGGACCAAAGCGTCTCAACCTGCACGCTATTTACCTGGAATCCGACGCGCCGGTAGCGCGCAATGAGATTAAGCCGGAGCACTTTAAAAACTGGGTTACGTGGGCGAAAGCCAACAAACTGGGGCTGGATTTCAACCCCTCCTGCTTCTCGCATCCGCTGAGCGCCGACGGCTTTACCCTGTCGCACGCCAACGATGAGATCCGCCAGTTCTGGATCGACCACTGCAAAGCCAGCCGTCGCGTATCCGCTTATTTTGGCGAACAGCTGGGTACCCCATCGGTGATGAATATCTGGGTGCCGGACGGCATGAAAGATATTACCGTTGACCGCTTCGCGCCGCGCCAGCGGTTGCTGAATGCCCTTGATGAGGTGATCAGCGAGAAATTCGATCCGGCGCACCATATTGACGCCGTGGAGAGCAAGCTGTTCGGCATCGGCGCCGAAAGCTACACCGTCGGCTCCAACGAGTTCTATATGGGCTACGCCACCAGCCGCCAGACGGCGCTGTGCCTCGATGCCGGCCACTTCCACCCGACGGAAGTGATCTCCGACAAAATCTCTGCCGCCATGCTCTACATCCCGCGCCTGCTGCTGCACGTCAGCCGCCCGGTACGTTGGGACAGCGACCACGTGGTGCTGCTGGATGATGAAACCCAGGCCATCGCCAGTGAAATCATTCGCCACAACCTGTTTGACCGCGTGCACATCGGCCTCGACTTCTTCGATGCCTCCATCAACCGCATCGCAGCCTGGGTGATTGGTACCCGGAATATGAAAAAAGCGCTGCTGCGCGCCCTGCTGGAACCAACTGCTCAGCTTCGTCAGCTGGAGAACGACGGCGATTACACCGCCCGCCTGGCGCTGCTCGAAGAGCAAAAATCGCTGCCGTGGCAGGCTATCTGGGAGATGTACTGTCAGCGTCACGACACGCCGGCGGGCAGTCAGTGGCTGGACAACGTACGGGCTTATGAGAATGCGGTTCTGAGCCAGCGCGGGTAATGCACGGGCTTCCCCGGGTCGCGGCTGATGCCTTACCCGGGCTACGAACTGCGCGATGTTGCCAGAGCGCACCGAACAGTTCCCTCTCCCCTGTGGGGAGAGGGTTAGGGTGAGGGGGTCAACCCCGCACCGAATCAACAGGAAAGACAAGACTATGCAGACCATTATCGACGCCTGGTTCGTCCAGGGCATGATCAAAGCCACCTCCGACGCCTGGCTGAAAGGCTGGGACGAACGCAACGGCGGCAACCTGACGCTGCGTCTGGATGAAGCGGATATCGAACCTTACGCGGCGGATTTCCACGCCAAACCGCGCTACATCGCCCTCAGCCAGCCGATGCCAATCCTGGCCAACCAGCCATTTATCGTCACCGGCTCCGGCAAATTCTTCCGTAACGTCCAGCTCGACCCGGCCGCTAACCTCGGCGTGGTAAAGGTCGATAGCGATGGCGCGGGATACCATATCCTGTGGGGCCTCACCGAGGATGCCGTACCGACCTCCGAGCTGCCGGCACACTTCCTGTCGCACAGCGAGCGTATCAAACTGACCGGCGGCAAAGACCGGGTGATCATGCACTGCCATGCCACCAACCTGATCGCCCTGACCTATGTTCTGGAGAACCACAGCGATCTGTTCACCCGCAAGCTGTGGGAAGGCAGTACCGAATGTCTGGTGGTCTTCCCGGACGGCGTCGGCATACTGCCGTGGATGGTGCCGGGCACCGATGAAATCGGCCAGGCGACCGCCGAAACCATGCAAAAACACTCGCTGGTGCTGTGGCCGTTCCACGGCGTCTTCGGCAGCGGCCCCACGCTGGATGAGACCTTCGGCCTGATCGACACCGCCGAGAAGTCCGCCGAAGTGCTGGTGAAAGTCTTGTCGATGGGCGGGATGAAGCAGACCATCACCCGCGAAGAGCTTATCGCCCTTGGTAAACGCTTCAATGTGCAGCCGCTGCAGTCCGCTTTAGATCTTTATCCATAACAACATCGCGCCCCGCTCACCGAGACGGGGCGAAATATCACCTGCAAACCCTACAAAACTAACTCATGTGGAGTAAAAGCAATGAAAACAAAGACAAGCTTGATCCTCACCGTTGCCGCCCTGGCGTTGTCCGGTTCCGCCTTAGCCGAAGTTAAAATCGCCCTTGTGGCGAAATCGCTGGGAAATGGCTTCTTCGAAGCCGCCAACGTTGGCGCCCAACAGGCAGCCAAAGAGTTAGGTGATGTCAAAGTGATCTACACCGGCCCGACCACTACCACCGCCGAAGCGCAGATCGACGTGCTGAACGGGTTGATCGCCCAGGGGGTGGATGCGATCGCCATTTCCGCCAACGATCCGGACGCCGTGGTACCGGTGCTGAAAAAAGCGATGCAGCGCGGCATCAAGGTGGTCTCGTGGGACTCCGGCGTGGCGCCGGCAGGCCGCCAGATCCATCTTAACCCCTCAAATAACGCCTTAATTGGCGAAACCAACGTCAAGCTCGCCGCCGATGCGCTGAAGGCGCTGAACGTTGAGAAAGGCGAAGTGGCCGTGTTAAGCGCCACCCCAACCTCCACTAACCAGAACATCTGGATTGAGGAGATGAAAAAGGTGCTGCCGCAGTATCCGTCCGTGCAGCTGGTCACTGTCGCCTACGGTGACGATCTGTCGGATAAAAGCTACCGCGAAGCGGTGGGCCTGCTGAAATCATATCCGGACCTGAAAGTCATTGTTTCGCCGTCATCGGTGGGCATTGTTGCCGCCGCGCAGGCGGTGAAGGATCAGGGCAAAATCGGCAAAGTCTATGTCACCGGGCTGGGGCTGCCGTCGGAAATGGCCGGCGCGATCAAGTCCGGCGCCAGCAAAAGCTTCGCCATCTGGAACCCGATTGACCTGGGCTACGCCGCCACCTATCTGGCCGACGATTTAGTCAAAGGCACGGCGACCAAAACCGAAGCCAGTATGGGCAAGCTGGGCAAAGTGAAGCTGGATGCTGAGGGGAATGGCGCGATGGCCGAGCCGTTCGTCTACGATGCGAGCAACATCGATAAGTTCTCGAAAATTTTCTAACCCTTGTTCCCTCACCCCGGCCCTCTCCCGGAGGGAGAGGGGGAAAGGCTGGTCCTCTGCACGATGTGGCCAGCGGACGCCGGACCGTTCCCACGCCCCTTTGGGGAGAGGGTTAGGGTGAGGGGTGATTTTTGTGGAGAACTATCATGTCAGCATCAACGCCACTGCTGTCGCTGAAGGGGATCACCAAGATTTTTCCCGGTGTGCGCGCCCTTGAGAACGTGCAGCTTGATCTCTGGCCCGGCAAAGTGACCGCCTTAATCGGCGAAAACGGCGCGGGGAAATCCACGCTGGTCAAAGTGATGACCGGTATTTATCAGCCCGAAGAGGGCGAGATCCTCTATAAAGCGATCCCTATTCATCTGCCAACGCCGGAATCGGCGCATAAGGTAGGGATCACCGCCATTCACCAGGAAACCGTGCTGTTTGACGAACTCTCGGTCAGTGAAAATATTTTCGTCGGCCAGTATCTGTATAAGGGACTGTTAAAAACGCTCGACTGGCCGGCGATGCACCGCAGAGCCAGCGAGATCCTCACCCGGCTGGAAGTCCAGATCGACCCGCGGGCCACGCTGAAAACCCTCAGCATCGCCCAGCGGCACATGGTGGCGATTGCCCGGGCGCTGGCTTTCGACGCCCAGGTGGTGATCCTCGATGAGCCGACCGCCGCCCTCTCCCAGCATGAAATCCTGGAGTTTTATCACATCGTTGAGCGTCTGAAGCAGGACGGCAAAGCGATCCTGTTTATCTCGCATAAGTTCGATGAAATTTTCGAGCTGGCCGATTATTACACCATCCTGCGCGATGGGGTGTACGTCAGCTCCGGGGCGATAAGCGACATCACCGAAGAGCGAATGGTGTCGATGATGGTGGGCCGGGCGATCACCCAAACCTACCCGAAAATCGACTGCACGCCCGGAGAAACGGTGCTGGAGGTGACCGATCTCTGTCATCCTACCGAGTTTGCCCATATCAGCTTCCGCCTGCGCAAGGGCGAAATTCTCGGCTTTTACGGCCTGGTGGGCGCCGGACGCACCGAGCTGATGCAGGCGCTCTCCGGTGTCTCGCGTCCCTCCTCCGGCGAGATCCGCCTGAACGGCAGCCCCATGCGCTTTCGCCAGCCCGCCGACGCCATCCGCGCGGGCATCGTCTGCGTGCCGGAAGAGCGGCAGAAACAGGGAGCGATCATCGCCCTGCCCATCGCCCAGAACATCAGTTTACCGCAGCTCAGCAAGCTCAACCCTAACGGCATTCTGAACGACGCCCGGGAATGGCGGCTGGCCGACGAGTACGCCTCGCGCCTGCAGGTTAAAGCCTTCAGCTGGCGGCAGCCGGTGGAGACCCTCTCTGGCGGCAACCAGCAGAAAGTGGTGATCGGCAAATGGCTGGCGACCCATCCCGAGGTGATTATCCTCGACGAGCCGACCAAAGGCATCGATATCGGCTCAAAAGCCGCCGTGCATCAGTTTATGTCCGAGCTGGTCAGCCAGGGACTGGCGGTGATTATGGTCTCGTCAGAGCTGCCGGAAGTGATGGGCATGGCCGACCGGATTATCGTGATGCACGAAGGGCTGATGGTCGCCGAATACCAGGCCGGTGAAGCGACAGCGGAAACCATCGTTAGCGCGGCCAGCGGCATCGGCCAGGAGGCGGCATGATGGGACACGCATGGCTTAAACATCGCGAAGCGCTGCTGGCTTTGGTCATCATTTTGATGATCGGCGCCATCGGCAGCCGGGCGCCGTCGTTCGTTTCACCGGGCAATCTGGTGGAGATGTTTAACGATACCGCCATCCTTATCATCCTCGCCCTCGGCCAGATGATGGTGTTGCTCACCAAAGGCATCGATCTGTCGATGGCCGCCAACCTGGCGCTGACCGGGATGATCGTCGCCCTGCTTAACGCCCACTATCCGGGTATTCCGGTAGTAGTGCTGCTGGCGCTGGCGACTCTGCTGGGCCTGCTGATGGGGATGGTTAACGGCCTGCTGGTCTGGCGCCTCGGCATTCCCGCCATCGTGGTGACCCTCGGCACCATGAGCATTTATCGCGGCATTATCTTCCTGCTGACTGACGGCGGCTGGGTTAACTCACATCAGATGAGCGCTGATTTTCTCAGTCTGCCGCGCAGCACGCTCCTGGGGCTGCCGCTGCTGAGCTGGTGCGCCATCGCCGCGCTGCTGCTGGTGGGTTATTTCCTGCGCTACAGCCGCACCGGCCGGGCCTTGTACACCGCAGGCGGCAACGCGACGGCGGCGTACTACACCGGCATTAACGCCGGAAAAATGCAGTTCGTCAGCTTCTGTCTCTCCGGCGCGCTGGCCGGCTTCTGCGGCTATCTGTGGATCTCGCGCTTCGCCGTCGCCTATGTCGACGTGGCGAACGGCTTTGAACTGCAGGTGGTCGCGGCCTGCGTGATCGGCGGTATCAGCACCATGGGCGGAAGCGGACGGGTGCTGGGCTGCCTGTGCGGCGCGCTGTTCCTCGGGGTCATCAATAACGCCCTGCCGGTGATCGGCATCTCGCCCTTCTGGCAAATGGCGATCTCCGGGGCGGTGATCGTCATGGCGGTGCTGCTCAACGAGCGCGGCAATCGCGGTCACGGGCGGTTAATCCTGCGCAACGCGGCGTTAGCCCGACAGAAACAGGCGGTGAAATCATGAGCAAGATGATGGTATCTGAAGAGATGAAAAACGCCCCGGCCGCGCCGTCGCCGCTGCGCCGCCTGCTGTGCTGGGAAGGGTTTTTACTGGCGGTCACCCTGGCGGTATTTATCGGCAACGCGGTGGCTTCCCCGTACTTCCTCAATATCTGGAACCTCTCGGACGCGACCTTTACCTTTACCGAGAAGGCGATCGTCGTCCTGCCGATGGCGATGCTGATTATCGCCCGGGAAATCGATCTGTCGGTGGCCTCGACGATGGCGCTCAGCTCAACGGTGATGGGCCTCTGCGCGGCAGCGGGGGTGGACACGCCGCTGCTGGTGGTCATCGGCCTGGGCGTAGGTCTGCTGTGCGGCCTGTTCAACGGCTTGCTGGTGACTCGCTTTAACCTGTCGTCCATTGTGATCACCATCGGCACCATGAGCCTGTATCGCGGCATCACCTATATCCTGCTGGGCGATCAGGCGCTCAATCACTATCCGGAGAGCTTCGCCTGGTTCGGCCAGGGCTACGTGTGGGGGGCGCTCTCTTTTGAGTTTGCGCTGTTTATCCTCCTCGCGGCCGCCTTCACCTTCCTGCTGCATAAAACCAACTTTGGTCGCCGGACCTACGCCATCGGCAATAACCCGACCGGCGCCTGGTTTTCGGGGATCAATGTTAAGCGTCATAACCTGGTGCTGTTCGCGCTGGTCGGGATGATGGCCGGGCTGGCGGCGGTCCTGCTGACCTCACGGCTCGGCAGTACCCGCCCTACCCTGGCAATGGGCTGGGAGCTGGCGGTTGTCACCATGGCGGTGCTCGGCGGCGTCAATATTCTCGGCGGCTCCGGCAGCATGCCCGGGGTGATCATTGCCGCCTTTCTGATGGGGCTGGTGACCTTCGGCCTGAGCCTGCTGAACGTCCCCGGTATCGTGATGTCGGTGATTATCGGCGCCATGCTGATCGTGGTGATCTCCCTGCCGATTATGACCCGGCGGATGATGCAGCGAAGACGATGTTAATTTCCCCCTCACCCTGGCCCTCTCCCCAAGGGAGAGGGGACTGCCCGGCGCACGCAGGCAGCCTGTAGTCCGGGACCGGTTTTCCCCCTCTCCCTGCGGGAGAGGGCTGGGGTGAGGGGAAACGGATTTTCCAAAATCAACATTAAGGAGAATTATCATGAGTTTTATGTTGGCACTACCTAAAATCAGCCTCCACGGCGCAGGCGCTATCGGTGATATGGTCAAGCTGGTAGCGGGCAAACAATGGGGCAAGGCGCTGATCGTCACCGACGGTCAACTGGTGAAGCTGGGCCTGCTGGACAGTCTGTTTTCTGCGCTGGATGAACAGCAGATGGCTTATCAGCTGTTTGACGGCGTGTACCCCAATCCCACCGAAGCGCTGGTGCAGCAAGGCTACGCGGCGTACCAGGCGGCCCGCTGCGATTACCTGATCGCCTTCGGCGGCGGCAGCCCGATTGATACCGCCAAGGCGATAAAAATCCTCACCGCCAACCCTGGTCCCTCCACCGCATACTCCGGCGTCGGCAAAGTGAAAAACGCTGGCGTGCCGCTGGTGGCCATCAACACCACCGCCGGCACGGCGGCGGAGATGACCAGCAACGCCGTGATTATCGATAGCGAGCGGCAGGTAAAAGAGGTGATTATCGACCCGAACCTGATCCCGGATATCGCCGTCGACGACGCCAGCGTGATGCTCGACATCCCGCCAGCCGTTACCGCCGCCACCGGCATGGATGCCCTGACCCACGCCATCGAGGCCTTTGTCTCCGTTGGCGCCCATCCCCTGACCGACGCCAACGCCCTCGAGGCCATTCGCCTGATCAACCTGTGGCTGCCGAAAGCGGTAGACGATGGTCACGATCTGCAGGCCCGCGAGCAGATGGCGTTTGGCCAATACCTGGCGGGCATGGCGTTCAATAGCGCCGGTCTCGGGCTGGTACACGCCCTGGCCCATCAGCCTGGCGCCACCCACAACCTGCCGCACGGGGTGTGCAACGCCATCCTGCTGCCGATCATCGAAAACTTTAACCGCCCGAACGCAGTGGCGCGCTTCGCCCGCGTGGCGCAGGCGATGGGCGTCGATACCCGCGGCATGAGCGATGAGGCTGCCAGCATGGAGGCCATCAACGCCATCCGCGCGCTGAGCAAACGCGTGGGGATCCCCCAGGGCTTCAGCCAGCTTGGCGTCAGCAAAGCCGATATCGAAGGCTGGCTGGATAAAGCGCTGGCCGACCCGTGCGCGCCGTGTAACCCGCGCCCCGCCAGCCGCGATGAGGTTCGCGAGCTCTATCTGGAGGCCTTATGATCCGTAAAGCCTTCGTCATGCAGGTGAACCCCGACGCGCACGAGGAGTACCAGCGCCGCCATAACCCCATCTGGCCGGAGCTGGAAGCGGTGCTGAAAGCGCACGGCGCGCACCACTACGCCATTTATCTCGATAAAGAACGCCATCTGCTGTTTGCGACGGTGGAGATTGAGTCGGAAGCCCGCTGGGAGGCGGTCGCCAGCACGGAAGTGTGCCAGCGCTGGTGGAAATACATGCGCGAGGTGATGCCCAGCAACCCGGACAACAGCCCGCTGAGCGCGGAGCTCAAAGAAGTGTTTTATCTGGCGTAAAAATAACCGGCCTCCCTACAGACGGGAGGCCGGTCGATTAAACGGTCATCGCATTATCCCGAAGCGGCTCGGTTTTCGCCTTACCCGCTAACGTAAATGCGGAGATTAAGGTAACCGTCAGGGCAATACCGCCGAGGATCATATAGGTATCCTGAAAGCCGATCCGATCGTACATATTGCCGGCGAAGGCGGAGAGGAAGATCGCCGCCACCTGCTTGGCGAACTGGAAGCCCACCAGGTAAATGGTCGCCGACAGCCGGACATCAAACACACCGGTAATGTATTTAAAGGCGCCCACCAGCAGGAACGGCACCTCCAGCGCATGGAGCATTTTCAACGCTACGACTTCCGCGGCCGTAGTGGCGAAGGAAGAGCCAATCATTCTTGCCGCCATCACCATCCCGGCGATCAGCAGGGTATTCTTCGCCCCGATGCGGTTAATAATCCACGGCGAGCTGAACATAATGATGGCGTTACATATTTCTCCCGCGGTGGTGGCGAAACCAAAGGCGCGGGTGCCCGCTTCCGGGGTCGCGAAGAACGATTTGAAGAAGGTGGCGAACTGCTGATCGAAAACGTCATACACGCAGGCCACGCCGATAACATACAGAATAAACATCCACATCTTACGCTGGCGGAACATGCGCACCGCCGTTTTTAAATCGATCGCCGGGCGATTGGCGCCGAGCGAATCCATCACCTGCGCGGACTGACTGGCCTGCGGTTTGGCGATGGCCACCAGTACCACCAGCAGCAGCGCGGCGGCCGACCCCATCCAGAATACCCATTCGGGATTAATGCTGAACAGCATTCCGGCGGTGGTCGCGCACAGCGCCCATCCCAGACAGCCAAAGGTGCGCGCCTTGCCGTATTCAAACCCGCTGTTGCGGCTTACCCGTTCGATATAGGCCTCCATCGCGCCGGCGCCTGCGGAGAATACAAAGCCGATATAGGCGCCGCCGCTCAGCGCCCCGAGCCAGATGTTGGTTTTCAGCAGCGGAGCGAAAACATAGAGGAAGAAGGGAGCAATCAGCACCAGCAGAACAGTCACGATCCACATCAGGTGTTTTTTCAGCCCCAGCTTGTCAGAGATCACCCCGAGGACCGGCTGGAAACAGATGGCGAACAGCGACAGGCTGGAGAAAACGAGGCCGGTTTCGGTTTTATTCAGGCCGATGACGTCCGACAGCCAGATCGGCAGAAACGGAAAGCAGGTGGCCATGATGAAGAAGTAGAGAAAGAAGAACAGCCCGAAAATCCAGAAGTTGGGGTTGTTTTTGTGGGTACAGACGGTCGGGTTCATTATATTTTCCTCAAGAAGGGCCGCGACGCGGCCCGATACCATCACACGCGTTGCAGGCCAATCAGAATGGCGCTTTCCGGGTCGAGGATGGGCAGCGCCAGCCCCGCCTGCTGTAGCCACTCACCGCTCACCGTCTGCGGCGTCGTCATCCATGCCGGCAGCTTCCGCATGGTGTGGCCACCCTCGCCGGTTATCTGAATGTTCGGATGATCGAGGAGCGTCACCTGATAGCGGGCGCTCGCCTCCAGCCCCGCCAGGCGCAGCGGCGCCATCAGGGTGTAGTCCGGCATCGCCAGCTGGCTGACGAGGAAAATCGCCTGCGCTTTATCCGGGCTGACGACGCCATGGGCAAGGGTGGTAGCGTCCGGCATATCCATCCGCCACTGCACGCCGTGATGGATCACGTCGCGCCACTGTTTATGTAAGGCCGCATATTTCCGGTATCCGGCGCGCTCTTCTTCATCAGCGCTCACCGGATCCAGCTCAAGTCCCATATGACCAAACAGCGCCGTCAGGCCGCGGAAGGCGATACTGTGCTGGCGGAAGGTGGCATGACAGTGGCGATTGCCAATATGCGCGCCCATCACCTCCGGCGGGAAGAAGTAGCTCATGCCGCGCTGGATGGTGTTGCGCTCAAGGGCGTCATTATTGTCAGACGCCCAGAAGCGATGGCTGCGCTTGAGGACTTCATAATCGATCCGCCCGCCCCCGGAGGAGCAGGATTCAAATTCAATGTGCGGGAAACGGGCCACCAGCGTATCCAGCAGGCGGTAGAACTGGCGCGTTTGCGCGTCCGCGGCGGCGCGTCCCTGATGCCCAGGCTGCACCAGCTCGCGGTTCATATCCCACTTCACGTAGTCCACCGCGTGCTCGCCCAGCAGCCAGCTCATCCGCTCCAGCAGATAATCAAACGCTTCCGGAATGTTGAGATTCAGGACAAACTGATGGCGGCCGGTCAGCGGGGTATAGCCCGGCAGCGCCAGCACCCAGTCCGGGTGCGCCCGGTACAGATCGGAGTCCGGGTTAATCATTTCCGGCTCCACCCAAATACCGAATTCCATCCCCAGCGATTTCACGTGATCAATAACCGGCGTCAGGCCGTAGGGGTATTTTTTCTCATCAAGATACCAGTCCCCAAGCGCCGCCCAGTCGTCGTTGCGCCCTTTAAACCAGCCGTCATCGATAATAAAGCGCTCGACGCCCAGCGCCGCCGCCTCGTCAGCCATACGCATGATGTAGTCCGGGTCGTGGTCGAAATAGATCCCCTCCCAGGTGTTGAGATGCACCGGACGCGGCTTGTTGCCCGGGAAGCGAATAATCCGTTCGCGCAGATAACGATGGAACTGCTGGCTCATGCCGTTCAGCCCGTTCGCCGAGTAGCTGGCATACAGGTACGGCGTCCACAAGGTTTCCCCTTCCGCCAGCGCCATTTCGCCCGGCAGATAGAGCGCCTCGGCCTGCAGATAGCGACGGCCATCGGTTTTCACCTCCGTCCGCAGGCGATGGTTACCGCTCCAGGCCAGATGTACGCCCCAGACTTCACCCTGCATCTCGCTAAAGGCGCGGCTGCCGGTGATCAGGGCCGGGAAATGTTCGTGAGAGGTGCGCCCGCGGCGGTTCTCCAGCACAAAGCTGTCGTGCTCCAGCGTCAGGCGGTGAGGCTGAAACTCGCGGATCCAGCGGCCATGGAAAGCCATCACCTCGCGAGCGCGTTCGGCGACCGGCAATGTGACCGCCAGGCGATCCACCTGCCATGGGCTGGCGCGCAGATTGGTCACGCCATGGCGCACGCTCAGCACGCCGCTGGCATCCAGCGCGATCTCGCTGTGCAGACGCAGGCCGGCCTGCGGATCTTCGCTGACCAGGGTCAGCGTCTGGCCCTCGTGCCGCACTTCGCTGGTGGTGAACAGCGGAGAGGCATCCAGACCCTGACGATGGCCTTCAATGCCCGGCGCACCAAACAGGCCATGGCCCAGCTCTGCCATTAAGGTCACTGGCGAATCGACATCCAGTCTGCCGTTGGCGACCGGGCGCGTCAGGCTGTCGGCATCCTGCGGTGAAAAGTGGCTTAAATGGGGCCCCCAGTAGACAATTTCGGCGAAAGGGCGAGTTTTAATGACAACATCGGCACCGGCACTTTGCAGGTGAATCAGCGAATCAGACATCAGACATCTCCATAACAAGGAATGTCTTACTGTTGATCCGAAACGTTTCGGATGCCAACCAAAACGTTTCGGATTCGTGATCGGCTTCAGAATTACGGGTTAAAAAGGGGTCAGGTCAGGCAGTTTCGCCGGGGATGAATTCGGGCTGCCAGAGCACCTGCAGCGAGGCCAGATCCTCGCCAGCAATTAAGCGGCGGACCATATCGGCAATCTGCCGCCCCACGCCCTGGCGCGTGGACTGGATCACCGCGGCGACATCGGTCTCTATGATGCTGTCCTGCGGCAGCCCGTCATACACCACCAGGGCGACGCGGTTGTCGCCGGTTAAACGGCCCAGATGGGCGAGCGCCATGGCGGCGCCATCGCCATGGGTGTTGCAGTCGGTGATGATCGCGGTAGGCGGCTCCGGCAGACGCAGCAGCTCCAGCGTGGCCTGATAGCCGCCGCGGCGCGTCGCCGGCACGCTACGCAGCCACGCATCGGATAACCCCGCCTCGCGCAGAGCATCGAGGTAGCCGTTACGCCGTTGCAAAATAAACGCCTGATTGTTGTTCTCGCCCAACAGCGCGATACGCTGGTGGCCCTGTTGAATCAGATGGCGGGTGGCGCGGCAGGTGCCGGCATAGTTATCGAAATCAAACCAGGCGTAGGGCTGTGCCAGGCGGCTACGGCCAAGCGCCAGAAACGGAAAGCCTGAGGCCTGCAGCTGCGCCAGCCGCGGATCGTCATCCAGGGTATGGGCCACGATTAAAGCGTCGACGCGACGGCCCTGCACCATGCGCATATAGCCATGTTTATCCGCCTGTTCATCATCGGCGATCAGCAACAAATCAATGTCATGGCGCGCCAGCTCATGGCTGATCTCCCCAACCATCTCAAGAAAAACGTTATTGTTGAGCGGCACGGGGCGGACAGGAAAGACGAGACCAACGGCATCAATGGTGCCCATTTTCAGACGGCGGGCGAAAGTGTTGGGGCGATAGCCCCGGCGCTGCGCTTCAGCCTCAACCCGGGCGCGGGTCTCCTGTGACACATCGTCATAGCCGTTCAACGCCCGGCTGACGGTCGTGACGGAGATCCCAAGTTGTTTGGCAATGGCTTTCAGCGACATAAAAATCCCTGTTTTCGCATAGGAAAGCTAGTTTCCCGCAATATGGCTATGACGTCCAGCAACAGAGACAAAGCGCCGTTCGGCGCTTTGTTCTGAGGAAAAACTACTGCGTCAGCGGTTTACGCACAAAGAAGCCATAGAGACAGGCGCCAAGGAACAGCAGGCAGCCGCCGAGAATAAAGACATTGGTGAACTGACCGGTAGCATCAAGGATAATCCCGGTGATCACCGGTGCCAGCGCGGCGCCCAGAAAACCGCCAAAGTTCTGGATCGCACCGAGAGAAGCGACCTGCTCTTTGGGCGCCATATCCGCCGCCAGCGCCCAAATAACCCCGGACGGCATTTGCGAGCAGAAATAACCCAGCGTCAGTAGCGTAATCGCGGTACCGCTGTTGCTGACAAACGGAATTGGCATCACAAAACAGGCCGCCATTGCCGCCCCCACCACAATAGGCACCTTCCGCGCCGTTACCGCATTAATCCCTCTGCGCACCAGACGGTCAGAGAGCATCCCGCCGCAAAGGACGCCAAGAATACCGGCAAAGAATGGAATCGAGGCAATAAAGCCCGTCTGCTTCAGGCTGAATCCCATCGATGTTTCCAGATAACCCGGCAGCCACGTCAGATAAACCCAGATAGTAAACATGATGCAGAAGTTGCCGGAGATCATGAACCAGGTCGTTTTATTGCGAAACAGCTCGCCCCAGCTAACTTGTGGCTTATCGGCCTCAGCCATCACCACCTTACCAGTGTGGATCAGCATCGCTTCCCGCGCATCCGGATCGCGATAGAACTTCAGCCACGCCAGAATCAACGGTATACCCAGCAGACCCACGGCGATAAACATCCCGCGCCAGCCAACCCACAACAGCAGAAGCGTCAGCAGCGGCGGCGCGATGGCGTTAGCGATTTGCGAACCCGTATTGATAATCGATGTCGGCAGGCCGCGCTCTTTATCCGAAAACCAGCTTTGGGTGATCTTGATACCAGAGGTAAAGAACGGCGACTCAGCCACCCCCAGCAGCACCCGCAGGCCATAGAAGAAACTATAGGTATTCACAAATCCCATCAGAAAGGTCACGGCAGACCATAGCGTCAGCGCGCCGGTGAACATTTTCTTCGAGCCGAAACGGTCGACCAGCCAGCCGGCCGGCAGGTTCGCCAGCGCATAAGGCCAGAGAAACGCCGATAGCAGCAGACCCATTTCGGTTCCGGAGAAACCAAACTCCTTCGAAATGGTGGTATTAGCAATACTCAGGTTGGCGCGATCAAGGTAGTTCACCACCGCAGCCAGCAGCAGGATTAAAATGATCCCCCAGCGTCGGCGTGAGAGTTTCGGCGCCGCGATAGCCGCTGCAGTAGTGTGATTTAGCGAACTCATAAACCGTCCTCCAGCAAGGCGCGATCGATTTTCATCACCGCTTTCCGGAGATGTTTCTGTTCGCCCTCTCGCGGGTGGCAGCAGGGGCGGTGGATGTCCTGTGGAAAGAAAATGGCAAACATGCCGGGCGTCAGCCTTATTTGCGTTTCCTCGTCTTCGACCTGCCAGAACAGAATGTCCTGCTGCGGCGTCAGATCCTCGGTAACGTGATGGCAACGGCTTTCAGCACGGCTGACCCCCATGCGCTCCTCGCCGGAGATCAGATACTGAATATCAATAAACTGGCGGTGCGATTCAGGACGCGCCTGCGCAAAAGGCATGCTGTCCATCTCCTGCAACAGGCAGAAGAGTTTCCCCGGGATCAGGTCGATTTTACCCGGCGCAAAGTGCTGAAAATCCTGGCTGGCGATAAACGCCAGCGCCTGACGAATCACCGGATGAAACGCGGCCTGTTGTGCAGGCCACGCGTGCAGACTTGATACGATCATAATGATCCCTCCCTTAGCCTGCGATCCGCTGCTGCCACAGTTCAGTGCCCACGCGGATCTGATCGAGGATCACCGTCAGCCCCCAGAACTTGCTCAGTACATCGTCTTTGTTAACCCGGCAGGTAACACTGTCGAAGGTCCCCAGCCGCTGATGGTAAATTTTGGCGTTCTTCGGGTAGCCCAGTGTTTCGGTGACCGCTCCCAGCGACAGGAATACCGCCAGCTCGTCGGCCAGCGCCCGCTGGTTTTTGCCTTCTCGCCACAGCCAGCTATACAGCTCCGGGTGGAAGTTGGTAAACACACCGCTAAAGCCCTCGGCACCCGCCAGCATCGCAGGCCAGGCGATAGCAGCATTGGCGTTGATCACTTTCAACGGGGTTCCCTGAGCCAGGCGCACGCGGCGCTCAACGGTCGGCAGATCACAGCTCACATCTTTCAAAACCACAAAGCGGCCGCTGTTGGCGCACCAGGCGAACTCGTCGTCGCTAAGCAGACGGCGATACGGCGCCGGACACTCATACAGCCCCAGCGGCATCGAAACCGGCAGCACCGCCAGCAGCGATTGCAGGGTAGCGAAAAAGAACTCACTGCCTTCATTGCGCGGATCGAGATGATTGGTAACCAGCACCAGCGCATCAATGCCGGTCTGCGACATTGCCAGCAGCTCTTCCTTTTGCGCCGCTAGGTCGTCACTAATATGGCCCGAGGCAATCACGGGGATGCGCCCCGCCACGTGATACACCACGAAACGCGCCAGCTCGACACGCTCCTGCAGACTGAGATATTGCATTTCACTGGACTGGCAGACGGCAAAAAGCGCATCCACGCCTTTTGCCAGGTACCAGTCGATCAGCTTCGCCAGAGCCGGATAATCAATCTGGTCGTCAGTGGTAAATGGGGTCAGCATGACGGGAACAACACCGTTAATCGTTTTCATCTTATTTTTCCTGGATTAGAGGGTACGGAGTCGAGCGTTTGCCTGTGCAAAGTCAGGCATGTTGGAAGCCCCCTCCAGCTCGACGGCCAGAGAGGCGAATGCGGAGGCCCAGGTCGCGGCCTGAACCAGGGTGTTGCCAGCAGCTAGCGAGGCGGCGAGCGCGCCATTAAAGGCATCGCCAGCGCCGGTGGTATCGACAGTGACCGCCGGGAAAGCGCGAATATGGCTAAACTGGCGATTATCCAGCAGCAGCGCGCCGCGCGATCCCATGGTAATAAGGACTTTCTTAGCCCCTAATTCAGCGATGCGCAGTGCAGCCTCTTTGGCGGTATCAACATCGTTAATCTCGATACCAGATAACAATGAAGCCTCGGTTTCATTCGGTGTAATCACATCGACATAAGGAATACTGGGAATGATTTCTGCTGAGTACGGAGCAGGGTTTAGAATGACGGTCTTTCCTAGCTCCCTGGCTATTTTTATTAACGCATGGGTAGCGTCAAAATTATTCTCAAGCTGAACTAATAAAACATCAGAAGAGGTGAGTTCAGGAATAATCGCCTCAATTTCATTATGCGTTATCGTCGTATTCGCGCCGGAGTAAATAGCGATCATATTTTCGCCATTTTCCTGCGAGACATAAATAATGGCATTGCCGGTTGGTTCGCTCTCAGATTGATAAAGCGTAAAGGAGTGTATGTCAGAACGGGTCAGATGATCGGCCGCTAAATGGCTAAACTGATCTTTGCCAACCTTAGCGACAAAATGTACCTGCGCACCGGCTTTACTGGCAGCCGTCGCCTGATTTGCCCCCTTTCCACCGGGCCCAAGGCTGCTGGCGAGCGCCAGTAGCGATTCGCCACCGCGCGGAAAACGTTCCACTCGGGCCACAATATCCACATTAAATGAGCCGAATACACACACTTTGCCGTTCATCGATTTTCCTTTCTGCTGACCACTCACCGTAGGTTTTCGGTGATTAATAGGCTGCAACAGCACCCCGAAACTATCACCGGTTTCAGAAATAAGCTCAGCCTGTAAATTGCGCCGTGAAATAATCGCCCCGCCATAACAACGTTGCACGACACCCATTTCTGAAAGAGTATTTAAATCACTACGAATGGTTTCTTTTGAAACACCAAAATAAGCAGCAAAATAATTAACAAAACCACGTTCATGATCGTTTAAATATTTCAGGATATGCCGTCTGCGTTCTTCTAAAAACATAATAGACCCCAATGTCACGAATTAAGTATACGAACCCCTTCCGGCAGGAAGAGTGACATCAATCCCATGTTTTTAGGCAAAACGGAAGGAAACAAAAATGGAAAAACGATGAAGATATTGAGCAGATAAATAGCTCACTCAATCATTAATGAGAAATGAAAGAATCTTCTGCGCATCAAAATAAAATGCGCAGATTATGACTAATTTTGCTCAGCGATCAGCAGAGCCTGCGTATCCGGCTCCAGCGCCTGAAAAACATGCTCCTGATCCGCCGGGTAGCAGATATAGTCGCCCTCGCCGAGCTCTTCCGGCGCCGACGTCAGCCCTACCCGCGCCCGCCCCTGGGTGACGATAATATGTTCCACCGAGCCTGGCGGATGCGGATGCGAAATACGATCGGCGCCGGGCTGGGTTAACAGTAAATAGATGTCCCGACGCGCGCCTGGCGGACAAGCGGCCAGCAAAATGGCCTGATAGTTCGCCTGCTCCGCCACCACCTTTGTCCCCTCTCCGCGGCGGATCACCTGCGTTTTGTTCACCTGCGGCTCAAGCAGGCGGGCAAACGGGATATCCAGCGCCACGCAGAGCGACCACAGCGTTTCCAGACTCGGATTGCCGTTGCCGGACTCCAGTTGCGATAGCGTGGATTTTGCGATACCCGCCCGACGCGCGACTTCCGCCAGCGAGAGACCGGTCCGCGCCCGCTCCCGCACCAGGCTTTTGGCAATAACGCTGATTGGCTGTGTCATACCCGCCCCTTTGTTTTTTATATCGAACGATTCGTTCGCCTTGAAAAACGATTATTATGTGTTCATTATAATGGAAATTCGTTCGATATGGCTAAATGATATGAAACAAACTCTCTCCAGTCTCAGCGGAGACACGATAAAAGCGATCGTTTTGGTCTGCCTTGCCGTCGGGGTGGTGGGTATGTCCTATGGGTCGCTGGCGGTGGCTTACGGCTTCCCCTTATGGGTGCCGCTCTTGCTTTCGGTGTCCGTGCTGGCAGGCGCTTCTGAATTCATGTTTATCGGCATTATCGCCAGCGGCGGTAGCCCACTGGCCGCCGCTGCCGCTGGCCTGTTAGTCAACGCGCGCCATATCCCGTTCGGGGTGACCGTGCGCGAACTGGTTGGTCGGCGCGCCTTAAGCTTTATCGGGTGCCACATTATGAACGACGAGAGCGTGGTCTTTGGCTTGTCGCAGCCCACCCCTGCGCAGCGCAAAGCGGCCTACTGGCTGTGCGGCGCCGGCGTCGCGCTGATCTGGCCCCTCGGCACGCTAACCGGCGCGGCCGTCGGCAAACTGCTGCCAGCGCCGGAAACCATCGGGCTTGATGCGGTCTTCCCGGCGATCCTGCTGGCGCTGGTGATCCCGGCCTTTAAAAACCGCACTACGCTGATCCGCGCCGCCAGCGGCGCCGCACTTGCGCTTGCCGCCGTACCGTTTGTGCCCACCGGGCTGCCGGTGCTGCTTTCGCTGTTTGGTTTACTGTCGAGAAAAAAATAATGGGCAATATGACGCTGTTTATCGCCGGTATCGCCATCCTGTCGCTGGGAACCTATCTGATGCGCCTCGGCGGCGCGAAGCTCGGCAATCGGCTGGCATTTTCCGAGCGCTCGCAGGCGCTGCTTTCCGATGCGGCGACGGTGCTGCTTTTTTCCGTCGCCCTGGCCACCACCTTCTATGAAGGGGCGCATTTCGCCGGCATGGCGCGCGTTCTGGGTGTGGCTGTCGCCGTGTTCCTCGCCTGGCGCAAGGTCCCGCTGATCGGCGTGATTATCGCCGCCGCCGTGGTGACCGCGCTGCTGCGCCTGGCGGGTATGCCTTAGGGCGGGTAAGCGTAATCCGCCAAACCGGCGTGCTTTCCAGCGATCGTGCCTTCAAGCCAGTGAATAATCGGTTTTATCTCCAGCGGATACCGCTGGTCTATCGTCAATACGGGCCCTAAAGACATGGGCTGCGCCCGCCCGGCCAGCTGGGCCAGCTCCGGCAGATACTCCTCGCCGGGGTGGCCCGGCGGCCGCGTCGCCAGCCGCGAGGCATAGCGTGCGACGGCCAGCTCCGGGGTGATATGGTTCCAGATCTCAATTACCTGCTCCACGCCCGCCTGCTGTAGCAGTCGCTGCAAGGTCTCCCGCGGCTGAAAACCGAACCAGGCGTCGATCAACCAAACCATGCTGGCAGGCGACGCGCCGACAATCGACCAAATCACCTCATACGCCGCACAGCCCAGCTGGCGATTCATCGGCCGGTCGACAGGGGCCAGGCGCGCCATAAACGGCTCTTTGATGCCGTCGATCGTCAACACTGGCAGGCTAAAGGTCTCCGCCAGCAAACGGGTGATGGTGCTCTTCCCCGACGCCGGAATGCCGTTGATTAATATGGCCGTTTTGCAGCCTGGGGTCAGATGTCTGTTCATAGTAATGCGACGACCTCCTCCCGGCTGCGGGCCGTCCGCAGTTTGGCCATGGTGTCATTGTTATCCAGCAGCGCGACGATGGAACGGATGCCCTCCTCGATATGCGCATTGCTGTCCCGGGCACCAAACATAATAACAATGTCCGCCTTTTCACTGTCCGCAAACGGGATGGGCTTTTTCAGCACCACCAGGCTAAAGCAGTTGCGTCTGACGCCGCACTCGGGGCGGGCATGGGGGATGGCAATCCCTTCATCAAAAACGTAATAAGCGCCATGATTCAAGGTATTATCGATCACCGCCTGGCTATATTCCGCCGAAATAAAGCCTTTCGCCTCCAGCGGGCGGGCAGCCAACTTTATTACCCGCTGCCAGTCGGATTCCACAACGCCAACCTGAATGGCATCGGCCTCAATAAGCAGTTCTTTTATGGTCATTCTCTGTTCCTAGATATTGCGACGAATAATATTGCGTAAATTATCAATCTGCAGAAACAGCGCATCGATATCCTGCCGGTGGCTCTTACTCTTGGCATATACCGATAATGCCCGGTTGTAAGTCAACATCAATGTTTTTTGCACGTCGCTATTATCGGGCTGGCGCTGTAATTCGCCTTCCAGTCTGGCGATCTCTTCCGCCAGCTGACGGGACTGTTGATCATAATCCTGCAGCGGGTTTTGCTCTTTTTTCCACAGCGTTTTCAATGATTCAAACATAGCAAGCTCCCTCCCTGGCGGAAGACAGGGCAACAAAAGATATGTGTCGGTAAAAACGCTATTTAAATAGCGCCATTTTTTCCATTAATACGGCAGTCACTGCCTGGTTGGCGGGAATTAAAAATTTCCGTACGCTGTCATTTACTTTTCCTTTCTCGAACGTTGATTTACAGCGGTCGACCCACTGCACGTTCATTTCCGTTCCGACGTTCACTTTATTAATCCCTTCAGTGACGGCCAGCCGCATATCGTCGTCACTAACGCCTGTGCCGCCATGCAGCACCAGCGGCACGCCAGTCGCTTCGCTTATCGCCTTCAGCCGCGCATGCTGTATCTGCGCTTTACCGGTGTACAGGCCATGCACAGTGCCCACCGAGACGGCCAGCATATCGACCTGCGTCTCCTCCACAAAACGTTTCGCGTCGTCGACGGTAGTAAAACAGATATCTTCGGCAGCCACCGCTTTTCCATCCTCTGACCCGCCGATCGCCCCCAGCTCACCTTCTACCGTAATATTCCGCGGCCGGGCCATTTCCACCACAATCCGCGTGTTACCGATATTTTCCTCGAGGCTTAAGTGAGACCCGTCGTACATCACCGAAGAAAAGCCCGCATTCATTGCCGTCTCGATGGCTTTAATATCGGAGCAGTGATCGAGGTGCAGGCAGGTCGGGATATTTTCACTGTCTGCTAATGAACGCACGGCATCGACCAGTAACCGATACCCCAGATACTCTGCGGTACCGGTTGATATTTGGATCATTAATGGGCTGCGGCTGTTTTGCGCGGCTTTGAAAAAAGCCGGTAACATCTCAATACAGTGCAAGTTAAACGAGCCAATCGCTTTAAAATTTCTTTCCTGAGCGATGTTTAAAATCTCATTAAAATTATACAGACTCATGAACATTTTCCCCTTTCGGCTTAGCGGATTTACCGTTTACAAACCATGCCAGTGCGGCGACAAACACAATAAACAAGGCGACAAAGAGCCAGTTATTCTGGAAGGCGTGGCCTAATACCAGACCGGAGCTGATGACGTCAGAATCGCTGAAGGTGACGCCCGTAAAGCCGTAGCTCTCCAGCATGGGCACCAGAATAGCCGGCAGAAAAGTGATAAACAGACCGTGGATAACCCCGCCGATCATCGCCCCGCGACGTCCGCCCAGCGCATTACCAAATACCCCTGCCGTACCGCCGGCGAAAAAGTTGGTTAACAGCCCGGGGAGGATCATCGCCAGACCGAACATCGGGAAAACCAGCATGCCGATAATCGAGCCGACAGTCGTCGCCAGAAATCCGACAATCACCGCATTTGGCGCATAGGGAAACAGCACCGGGCAATCGAGAGCAGGCTTTGCATCCGGGACAATACGCATCGCGATACCGCGAAAAGCCGGCACCAGCTCATTGAGTAATAAACGCACACCGCTATAGAGGACAAAGACCCCGGCGACAAACTGAATGGACTGCATGAAGGCATACATCAGGTAATTAATGCCGCCGGAGAATTGCGCGATGTACTGCGGCCCCGCCGCAATAGCCGGGATGAGATACATCGGCACCATCACCACCGCCATGGCCAGATAGGTATCCTGCAGAAACTTAAAGTTATCAGGCAGTTCGAGATCTTCCGTGGAGCGAGAGCCTTTTCCGACAACTTTAGCGACCGCAGCCTGCACCAGATAGCCGATGGTACAGAAGTGCCCCAGGGCCACATCGTCAGACCCGGTAATGCGCCTGACCACCGGCTGAGCCAGGGCCGGCATTAAGACCGCCATCACACCGCCGAAGATACCCCCGGTTAAAATCAGCGGTACGCCAGTGAGCCCGGACTTATAGCCAATCACAGCCCCAATTGTCGCCATCCACAGCAGCGCCTGGCCGGTCAGGAAAATATATTTTAGCGGCGTCAGACGGGCGATAATAATATTGACGGCAAAGATCACCAGCAGCGTCAGCGCCACTTCCGAACCTAATTCCCGATTCGCTAACCCGGCGATGGCGGCCACATCGGTAATATAGCCTTTCATGCCAAACCCCTGGGTGAAGATATCATTCAGGAAGGTCAGGGTGGCGACAATGATGTTTATCCCGGCCATCATAATTAAGAAACCGAGCAGCGTTTTAAATGTCCCTTCCGCGGTTTTGCCTGGCGATTTCTTTTGCAGGATCAGGCCAAGCATGGCAATAAAAGCAATAAGGATGGATGCCTGGCCGAGTAAATCCTTAACGATAAACGCAACGAAGCTATTCATAATCAGCCACCTTCAGATGACGTTCTTTTAAGAATGCGACGATCTTGGTTTCAATCTCCTCTTTATCAGTAAGTTTATTCAATACCACGACACGTTTAATTTCTTCTTCACTGGCATCGGCGGTTAAGATGTCGGCAAAGGTTTTTTGCGTCAGAATCATATCCGATTTAAAGGCCCCAGCTTCGGAAACGGTGGTGTGTTCAATATGAGCGGGAATTTCCAGCTTCTTTAAAACTGCCTTCGCCGTCATTTCAATGGCAAAGCTTGAACCGAGGCCGCAGCCACATACGCATAAAATTTTCAGCATGGAGGGTCTCCTCAAATAATATTGAGTTGCTTGGCAAGTTTATAATGATGTCCTTCAGTATCGACCAGACGTTTTTTCATACTGACTAAATCAATCGGAATAGGTTTGTTACTGGAATTAATTATTATGGCTTTATTTTTCATACCTGACTGAATACAGCGAACCACTTCACTGGCCATAATGGTACCCTGATAAATCTCTTCACAGGTTGGATCACCGCTGCGTAAACCATAACCGACGATCGTTTTACGGATACGGACACCTATTTGTGGTTCCAGCTGTTTAATCATGGTATCAATCGCCCCCTGAAAGCCGGGAGAGTACTCTTTGGTATAGCCTTCTGAGCAGAGGATCACGACGCTATTTTGCGTGCTCAGCTTCCGGGTAATCCGTTCCGCAAGCATGGTCAGCGGCATCTGTGCCTCCGGGATCAGGGCAATATCAGCATTACATTTAATGGCGGACTGTAACGTTAGTTCTCCACAATAGCCTCCTAATATCTCAACCATAAAAACCCGACCCGGCAGCGCTCTTCCGGTATTTCTTAAACGGGAGACTTCTTTAATAATTTGCTCACAGGCCGTGGAAAAACCAATCGTATAATCACTGCCATACACATCATTATCGATAGTCATCCCGACACCAAAGCAATTAATCTCAAATTCACTAAGGGTATTCAGAAACTGCAGGCTGCCATCCCCCCCGGCCATAATGAGCACATCAATACGCAGAGATTTAAGTTTTTTAGCAATGCTTTCATATTCACTGCGCTGCAGTTTGCGACTGGTTCGCCCCGAGGTAATGATCGGCACCGCGGTAATGGAGAAATCAACCAGATCGCGCCACGCCATATCCTGATGACTTTTCTCCAGTAGCCCTGGAATACCGCCATTAAACAGCGTGATATCGGCATTAGCCTGCCTGGCTATCTGGAATATAAAATTATTCATTCCCGAAACATCCCCGCCGCTAATAACGATGCCAATTTTCATGACGCTTCCTCGCTCATTTGCCTGACAACATTTTTCCCTGAGTACAAGCCTTCTATTTGCAATAAAGATCACATAATGCGTATTAAATTACGTCAGTGAATGGTTGACAGTAGCAGTGACATGCTTATTTCTGTGATAAACATCTCATTTAAAGAGGGTGATCGCCATCGCTTTCTGTTTTTAATATCTTTATATTTCATAGCGTTAAAATATCGAGATATTCAGGCGTGCAGACCTTTCCTTTGCCGTTAATATAGGGATTTAAGAAAAGAACGGAAACGTGATTACTGCCACATTTTTTCGTAGCAGAGGGGAATATCGGGTAATTTCGCCGATGCGGGAAGCGAAACAAAAAAAGCGCCCTAAGGCGCTCTTTCGACAGTAACTTTATGCTTATTTGTTCAGTTCCGCAGTCATATGCACGCGGTTGCCGGTAAAGGCTTCGGTAATTTTGTAAGACGAAGCGCCAGCAGCCTGCGCCTGAGCAGCGATTTTCGCTTCCGCACCATCCATCGTGGCAGCGGTTGCAGTCACGGTTTCAGCAGCGAATGAACCAAAAGAAGCGGCCAGTGCGATTACTGCGACAAAAGTTTTGATGCTTTTCATGATATAAACCCTTTCATTTAGTTGTTTAGATAAGGCGCCGTGCCTTGATGTGTTAAATAGTAGCCCGCACATCGCTAAACAAAAAGCGGAAGGATTTGCTGTCATTGTTCAAATTTATTGATCAATATTTAACCCGCAATTAAACGCTGCGGATGGGTGTAGACTGTCGCCCTGCCCGGCTTGCAAAAGCCCACCAGCGTCAGATTGCAGCGCTCGGCCACTTCCACCGCTAAGGTGGTGGCCGCCGAGACCGCGAACAGGATCTCGACGCCGCACATCGCGGCCTTCTGCACCATTTCATAGCTGGCGCGGCTGGAGACCAGCGCGGCGCCATGCTGCCAGTCCTCGCCAATTTCCGCGCGCTGGCCCAGCAGTTTATCCAGGGCGACATGCCGGCCAACGTCTTCAAAACCGCCCGCCAGCTCGCCAGTCGTCCTGACCCAGGCAGCCGCATGGGTACAGCCGGTGAGCCGGCCGACCGGTTGAAAGTCGTTAAGATGCGCCAGGGCGTGGTCGAGGTTGGCTAGATCGAACGTCTGAGTGAACGGTAGCGGCTGAACTGGCTTACCAATATCATTGAGCTGCTCGACGCCGCATACCCCGCAGCCGGTGCGCCCGGCCAGCGCGCGACGCCGGGCTTTGAGCCCCATAAAACGTCGGCTGGAGAGCTCAATCTGTACCTCAAGGCCATTGCACACCGACACCACGTCCATGCCGAAAATCTCCCGCCGATGCTCGATAATCCCTTCGGATAAGGAAAAGCCGACGGCGAATTGTTCCAGGTCTTTCGGCGTGGCCATCATCACCACATGGGAGATACCGTTGTAGACCAGCGCGACGGGAATTTCTTCGGCTAACTCGTCTGGCTGAGGGTGTTGCAGATCCTCGCGTTTCCAGAGGGAGACCTGGCGATATCCTGTGACATTCGTCACATTTTTGATTTGTTCGAGAGGCTTCTTGTTCACTTTGCTTTAACCGTATTGGAACAGGCATACACACAATGTGGTATTCTGTTTTTATCCCTTCAGGAATGAGGGAAATTAGCCCTAATTCTGAACCTTTGCGGCCTTCACCGCAAAGCAAATAACTACATGTGACAATGTCGAAACAAGGAGCGAACCATGCAGGTCAGCAGAAGGCAGTTCTTTAAGATCTGCGCTGGCGGTATGGCGGGAACCACGGCAGCAGCGCTGGGCTTTGCCCCGGCAACTGCGCTCGCGGAGACACGGCAGTACAAATTGCTGCGCACGCGAGAAACCCGTAACACCTGTACATACTGTTCTGTCGGCTGTGGGCTGTTGATGTATAGCCTCGGCGACGGCGCAAAAAACGCCAAAGCATCCATTTTCCATATCGAAGGCGATCCGGATCATCCGGTTAACCGTGGTGCGCTCTGCCCGAAAGGGGCCGGTCTGGTGGACTTTATCCATTCTGAAAGCCGCCTGAAATTCCCGGAATATCGCGCGCCAGGCTCCGATAAATGGCAGCAAATCAGCTGGGACGAAGCGTTTGATCGCATCGCCAAGCTGATGAAAGAGGACCGCGACGCCAACTTTATCGCGCAAAACGACGCCGGCACCACCGTCAACCGCTGGTTGACCACCGGGATGCTGTGCGCCTCCGCCTCCAGTAACGAAACCGGCTATTTAACGCAAAAATTCACCCGCGCCCTCGGGATGCTGGCGGTGGATAACCAGGCGCGTGTCTGACACGGACCAACGGTAGCAAGTCTTGCTCCAACATTTGGTCGCGGTGCGATGACCAACCACTGGGTGGATATTAAGAACGCCAACCTGATCGTGGTGATGGGCGGTAACGCCGCAGAAGCGCATCCGGTGGGGTTCCGCTGGGCGATGGAAGCCAAAATTCATAATGGCGCCAAGCTCATCGTTATCGATCCGCGCTTTACGCGTACGGCATCGGTGGCAGATTTCTATACCCCGATTCGTTCCGGTACCGACATTACCTTCCTGTCGGGCGTGATCCTGTACCTGCTGAATAACGAAAAATTCAACCGTGAATACACCGAAGCCTATACCAACGCCAGCCTGATCGTGCGTGAGGACTACAGCTTCGACGACGGGCTGTTCAGCGGCTATAACGCAGAAAAACGCCAGTACGACAAAACCAGCTGGAACTATGAGCTGGATGAGAACGGCTTCGCCAAACGCGATACCACGCTGCAACATCCGCGCTGCGTCTGGAACCTGCTGAAGCAGCACGTTTCTCGTTATACCCCGGATGTAGTCGAAAACATCTGTGGTACGCCGAAGGCCGACTTCCTTAAAGTTTGCGAATACATTGCCGAAACCAGCGCGCCGGATAAGACCGCGTCGTTCCTGTATGCTCTCGGCTGGACCCAGCACTCCATCGGCGCACAGAACATCCGCACCATGGCGATGATCCAGCTGCTGCTCGGCAACATGGGGATGGCCGGCGGTGGTGTCAACGCCCTGCGCGGTCACTCCAATATCCAGGGTCTGACCGACCTCGGCCTGCTCTCCACCAGCCTGCCGGGCTACATGTCGCTGCCGAATGAAAAACAGGCCGACCTGCAGACCTACCTGACGGCTAACACGCCGAAGCCGCTGCTGAAAGACCAGGTCAACTACTGGGGCAACTATCCGAAGTTCTTCGTCTCCATGATGAAAGCCTTCTTCGGCGACAAAGCTACGGCAGAAAACAGCTGGGGCTTTGACTGGCTGCCGAAGTGGGATAAGAGCTACGACGTTCTGCAGTATTTCGAGATGATGAATCAGGGCAAAGTGAATGGCTATATTTGCCAGGGCTTTAACCCGGTCGCCTCGTTCCCGAACAAAAACAAGGTGGTGGCTTCCCTGTCGAAGCTGAAATTCCTTGTGACCATCGACCCGCTCAATACCGAAACGTCCACCTTCTGGCAAAACCATGGTGAGTCGAACGATGTCGATCCGGCGAAAATCCAGACCGAAGTGTTCCGTCTGCCCTCCACCTGCTTCGCCGAAGAGAATGGGTCTATCGTCAACTCCGGCCGCTGGCTGCAGTGGCACTGGAAAGGCGCGGACGCCCCGGGGATCGCCGTCACCGATGGTGAAATTCTCGCCGGTATCTTCACTCGCCTGCGTAAGATGTATGCCGAAGAGGGTGGCCCGGCGCCGGAGCCGGTGCTCAACATGACGTGGAACTACTCCACGCCACACGAGCCGGCATCGGAAGAAGTGGCGATGGAAAGCAACGGTAAAGCGCTGGCGGATATCACCGACCCGGCAACCGGCGCGGTGATCGTTAAGAAAGGGCAGCAGCTGAGCTCCTTTGCCCAGCTGCGCGATGATGGCACCACCTCCAGCGGCTGCTGGATCTTCGCCGGTAGCTGGACGCCGGACGGCAACCAGATGGCGCGCCGCGATAACGCCGATCCGTCAGGCCTCGGCAACACGCTGGGTTGGGCCTGGGCCTGGCCGCTCAACCGCCGCATCCTGTATAACCGCGCCTCCGCGGACCCGCAGGGCAAACCGTGGGATCCTAAACGTCAGTTGCTGAAGTGGGACGGCGCGAAATGGGGCGGCGTGGATATTCCGGACTACAGCGCCGCCGCGCCTGGCAGCGACGTCGGTCCGTTTATCATGCAGCCAGAAGGGATGGGCCGTCTGTTCGCTATCGATAAGATGGCGGAAGGACCGTTCCCGGAACACTACGAACCGTTTGAAACGCCGCTGGGGACTAACCCGCTGCATCCGAACGTGGTCTCTAACCCGGCCGCTCGCGTCTTCAAAGGCGATCTCGAGCAGATGGGCAAAGCGGACAAATTCCCGTACGTCGGCACCACTTACCGCCTGACCGAACACTTCCACTACTGGACCAAGCACGCGTTGCTTAACGCCATCGCGCAGCCGGAGCAGTTTGTGGAGATCGGTGAAAAACTGGCGAATAAGCTCGGCATCGGCCACGGCGATACCGTGAAAGTTTCCTCTAACCGCGGCTATATCAAAGCCAAGGCAGTGGTGACCAAGCGTATTCGCACGCTGAAAGTTGACGGTAAGGATATCGATACCATCGGCATTCCTATTCACTGGGGCTATGAGGGCGTAGCGAAAAAAGGCTTTATTGCTAATACCCTGACGCCGTTCGTCGGTGATGCAAATACGCAGACACCGGAGTTCAAAGCTTTCCTCGTGAACGTGGAAAAGGTGTAACGGAGACGACTTATGGCTTATCAATCGCAAGATATTATTCGTCGTTCCGCGACTAACGGTTTCACCCCCGCGCCTCAGGCGCGGGACCACCAGCAGGAGGTGGCGAAGCTTATCGACGTCACCACCTGTATCGGCTGCAAAGCCTGTCAGGTGGCCTGCTCCGAATGGAACGATATTCGTGATGAAGTCGGTCACAACGTCGGGGTGTATGACAACCCGGCGGACCTGACCGCCAAGTCATGGACGGTCATGCGCTTCTCGGAGGTGGAACAAAACGACAAGCTGGAATGGCTCATCCGCAAGGATGGCTGCATGCACTGCGCGGACCCGGGCTGTCTGAAGGCCTGCCCGTCAGAAGGCGCGATCATTCAGTACGCCAACGGTATCGTCGACTTCCAGTCCGAGCAGTGTATCGGCTGCGGCTACTGTATCGCCGGCTGTCCGTTCGATGTACCGCGTCTGAACCCGGAAGACAACCGCGTCTACAAATGTACCCTGTGCGTAGACCGCGTGACCGTCGGCCAGGAGCCTGCCTGCGTGAAAACCTGTCCGACCGGCGCAATCCACTTTGGCTCCAAAGAGGATATGAAAACGCTGGCCGGTGAACGCGTGGCTGAGCTGAAAACCCGCGGTTATGACAATGCGGGCCTGTACGATCCGGCCGGCGTCGGCGGCACCCACGTCATGTACGTGCTGCACCATGCCGACAAGCCGAATCTGTACCATGGCCTGCCGGAAAACCCGGAGATCAGCCAGACCGTGAAGTTCTGGAAAGGCATCTGGAAACCGCTGGCGGCCGTCGGCTTCGCCGCGACCTTCGCAGCCAGTATCTTCCACTACGTCGGCGTCGGTCCGAACCGCGCGGAAGAGGAAGAGGACAACCTGCATGAAGAGAAAGACGAGGTGCGCAAATGAAAAGACGTGACACCATCGTGCGCTACACGGCGCCGGAACGCATCAACCACTGGGTCACCGCCTTCTGCTTCGTCCTGGCGGCAGTGAGCGGGTTAGGCTTTTTCTTCCCGTCCTTTAACTGGCTGATGCATATTCTCGGTACGCCGCAGCTGGCGCGTATTCTCCACCCGTTCGTCGGGGTGGTGATGTTCGCGTCGTTTATCATCATGTTTTTCCGTTACTGGCACCACAACCTAATCAATCGGGATGATATCTTTTGGGCGAAGAATATTCGTAAGATCGTCGTCAACGAGGAGGTGGGCGATACCGGGCGCTATAACTTCGGCCAGAAATGCGTGTTCTGGGCGGCGATTATTTTGCTGGTACTGCTGCTGGTGAGCGGTGTGATCATCTGGCGTCCGTATTTTGCGCCGGCTTTCTCAATCCCGGTGATCCGATTTGCGCTGATGCTGCATTCATTTGCCGCAGTGGCGTTAATTGTGGTTATCATGGTGCATATCTACGCCGCCCTCTGGGTGAAAGGCACCATTACCGCGATGGTGGAAGGCTGGGTTACCAAAACGTGGGCGAAGAAACATCACCCGCGCTGGTACCGAGAGGTCCGCCAGAAACAGGAAAAGTCATCTGAATGAGTATTCGCATAATCCCGCAAGACGAGCTGGGTTCGAGCGAGAAACGCACGGCGGAAGCAATTCCGCCGTTACTGTTCCCCAGGCTGAAAAATCTTTATAACCGCCGCGCTGAACGCCTGCGTGAGCTGGCCGCCAACAACCCGCTGGGCGATTACCTGCGCTTTGCCGCGCTGATCGCCCATGCCCAGGAAGTGGTGCTGTACGACCATCCGCTGCAGATGGATCTGACGGCTCGCATTAAAGCGGCCAGCGAACAGGGTAAACCGCCGCTGGATATCCACGTTCTGCCGCGCGACAAGCACTGGCACAAGCTGTTGCACTCGCTGATTGCCGAGCTGAAGCCGGAAATGAGCGGCCCGGCGCTGGCGGTCATTGAGAATCTGGAAAAAGCCTCTGAGCAGGAGCTGGAGCAGATGGCCAGCGCGCTGTTTGTTTCCGACTTCGCCTCCGTCAGCAGTGATAAAGCGCCGTTCATCTGGGCCGCGTTGTCGCTCTACTGGGCGCAGATGGCCAGCCTGATCCCGGGGAAAGCGCGCGCCGAATACGGCGAACAGCGTCAGTTCTGCCCGGTATGCGGCTCGATGCCGGTCTCCAGCATCGTGCAGATCGGCACCACTCAGGGGCTGCGCTATCTGCACTGCAACCTGTGCGAAACCGAGTGGCACGTGGTGCGCGTCAAGTGCAGCAACTGTGAACAGAGCCGCGACCTGCACTACTGGTCGCTGGACAACGAGCAGGCAGCGGTGAAAGCCGAAAGCTGTGGCGACTGCGGAACCTACCTGAAGATTATGTATCAGGAGAAGGATCCGAAAGTCGAAGCCGTCGCCGACGATTTGGCGTCCCTGGTGCTCGACGCCCGTATGGAACAGGAAGGCTTCGCCAGGAGCTCAATTAACCCGTTCATGTTCCCCGGCGAAGGGGAGTAAGTTCTGCGGTGTGATTTCGGGCGGCTCTTGCCGCCCGCTTTCCTTCTTGCGATACGAGCGTAGTCAGGAATGACTCACCCGCGTCACTGACTGTCATCAGAGACCAGCCTTTGGCTCGACACACTCGTTTCAGACGAGTTTGTCGCTCCCTTGTCGTCCTCCTGCCACTCGAATTATTCAGGGTGTAGTTCGTACGGCGTGACTACGCCAGGAATACCGGCAAAATCCTTCGTATTCCGCGTAATCAGTTCCAGACGATAGAGTTGCGCCGTCGCCAGAATGATGGCATCCGGCAGCTTAAGCTTATACTCCTGCCGCAGCGCAACGCTTCGCTCTGCAATATCCTGTGAGATGTTAATGATATTAAAGGTGCTTAGCGCCATTCGCGTACGCTGCTCCTGGTGATATTTTTTAGCGCCAACCATCACCTCCATCCAGGTAATCAGACTGATCGCATTCTGCGGTGGCCAGGCCTCCAGCGCCTGTTTGGCTTCGCGACGCCCGCTAAATAAATCAATAAGAATATTGGTATCAAAAAGCGCAGATCCGGAGGTCATTACCACTCCTTGCGTAGCTGACGTTGATATTCCATGCCGTCTTCTTCGCAGTCTTGCCACAGACCCAGCGCACTGGAGATGGTATCTTTAGCTCGATCTTGTTTCTCCAGATATTGTTCAACCGCTTCACGTAACAGTTCCGCTCGCGGAATGTTACGCTGCACTTTGAGGTCATCGAGACGTTGAATGACATCGTCTGATAAATCGAGAAGAATTCTGCCCATATCCCTTTCAGCCATCATGCTCATATATACCTCAAGTATATCACCAGTGATGAAGTTATGAGCAATCTACAGCTTTTGAAATCGGAAACAAACAGGATTTTGCCAGGTAAACGCTTTTTTGCGAGCCGCTTTCCATAATGCACAGGCGACCTCAACAGGCCTGTATTTTCGCCATAATCCAGGCTATAACACTGGATATTAAAACAGTACAAGGAACTTCATATGGCGCTGGAGAAAGGGATTGCTTCGCTGGTTGAGGCATTTATTGCGGCAGGTCGTCCGTCATCGCGCGATCAACATATTGATGATCGGAGGGCCGGCTATATCGCCAGTACAGTACTCGCCGGGGAGACGGAAACGCGAGTGCGGGTGGAGGATATCACCCTGGAGGGTATGCACTTCCGCGTCGTTTCACCGCCCACTGCCGACGGCCTGCTACCCACGCTTATCTACTACCACGGCGGCTGTTTTGTCAGCGGCGGCTTTACCACCCACGATAACCAACTCCGTCAGTTAGCCATGTACAGCGGTTGCCGGGTGATCGCTGTACAGTACCGCCTGGCGCCGGAGCATACCTTTCCGGCGGCGCACGATGATGCAGAACGAGGTGCTACGATTATTCACCAGCACGCAAAGCAGCTTGGCATTGATGCCTCGCGTATCACGCTGGCCGGCGACAGCGCCGGAGGTCATCTCGCCCTGGTCACGGCTCTGCGCCTGAAAGCGAAAGCGGCGTGCCGTCCTGCACAACTGATTCTGATTTATCCAATGCTCGACCCCACCGCCAGCATGGCGAGCTACCTCAGCAATGGCGATGACTATGTGATTACCCGGGACACGCTACTGAGCGGCTACGAAATGTACCTCTCCCCGACGCCGGCAAACCATCCGGATGCCTGTCCGCTCTGGCGCGAAGATTTTCACGGGCTGCCACCGGTGCATATTCTGACGGCGGAGTTCGATCCTTTACGCGATGAGGGTGAAGTGCTGTACCGAAGACTGACAGAGCAAGGGGTGGAGAGTTCCTGTCAGCGTTATCTGGGGGTGATCCACGGCTTCTTTCAGCTGGGAGGCGTCAGCCACGCCGCGCGTGATGCTATACGGGATATCGCCTGGCGTGTGGCATCGCCAGGACGATAACCGCCGCAGGGGATTACTCTTCCTCGTTGCCGCCCTCTTCATAAGAGCCAAAGGGCTTCGCCGGCAGCACGATGTAGATCCCCTCGAAAACTGCCCCCTGTTTATCATCACCAAAAAGCTCAACCTGCATTTGCACGCGGGCTTTACGCCCACGCGCCAGGCGGTCGAGATCGCCGCTCAGCGATCCCAGGTCGGCGATGGCGCTGGGGCGGCCGCTAATGGGCTGACTGTAACGGATATGCGCATCCGCCAGAATGATGGTGCCCCCCAGATGCCGCTCGCGCAGCATCAACCAGATAAGCCCCCATCCTGTTAAGGTAGCGAGCGAAAACAGGCTGCCGGCAAACAGCGTATGGTGCGGATTCTGGTTCCCCGCTTCCGGCATGGTGGTAATAAATTTCTGCCCGGTGTACTGCTGAATGCGTACGCCCATTTTTTCACTCAGCGGGATATGCTGATACCACGCCTGCTGAAGCTGTGCGCACCAGTCACCGCGGTGCAAAATATCGTCCAGCGACGCGATCGGTTTAATCATCAGAAAATGACGGATCGGCGTGGTGGTCGGGGTAGTGATCTCCCCCTGATTGACAAAGCCAAGCTTGGCGAAAAACTCCACCGCATCTTCGCGAGCGCTACAGGTGACCCGCTTCACCCCTTCCTGACGCGCTACCGACTCCAGGGTCATTGCCATCAGCGTCCCCAGCCCTTTATCCTGCACGGAGGGATGCACGGCCATAAAGCGAATGGAAGCTTCATTTTCCGCATTGATATACAGTCGGCCGACGGCAACCAGATTGCCCTCCTCATCCACCACCATCTGATGATGCGCCATCGCATCCCAGGCGTCGCGTTCCGATCCTTTTGGCTGATGCAGCGGCTTACGCAGCATCTCCCAGCGGAACTGGTAGTAGCTCTCTAACTCTTCTGCTGTTTGCGGTACACGAAGGTGATACATAGTCGTACTCTCTTTTGTTACCCGCAGCCTGCCCGGAAGCTGGGTCATACCTGCAACCAAAAGGTCACGGGACCATCATTGACCAAAGAAACCTGCATATCCGCAGCGAATCTTCCGGTCTGGGTGTTCATTTCCTGCTGGCGACAGCGGGCGACGAAATACTCATATAGCGCCTCGGCGCGGTCAGGGGCAGCGCCTTTCGAGAAACTCGGTCGCATCCCCCGCTCGGTATCCGCCGCCAGCGTAAATTGCGAAACCACCAGCACGCTGCCGCCCGCCTGCTGGACATTCAGGTTCATTTTCCCGTCCGCATCGCTGAAGATGCGGTAGCCCAGCACCCGTTCACAAAGGCGATTCGCCTTTTGTTCATCATCGTCTTTCTCGACGCCCAGCAGCACCAGAAGCCCCGGACCAATTTCGCCCGTCACTTCATCCTCCACGGTAACGCTTGCACGGGATACGCGTTGAATTAATGCAATCATGGTTGTTCTGTTTCTTCTGTTTTAAGTTTGCGGTATTCACCGAGAGTGACAGTAATTTCAGCGCCAAGCAAGACGATACACCAGGTCCAGTACACCCAGACGAACAAAATCGGCACCACCGAAATCACGCCATAAATTAACTGATAGGACGGAAAGGTGGTGATATAGAGGGCAAACGCTTTTTTACCTGCCTCGAACAGCAGCGCCGCCACCAGCGCCCCGATCACTGCATCGCGGTTACGCACCTGGGTGGTCGGTACAATACTGTAGAGCAGCCAGAATGCCGCCCATGAAAGGATCAGCGGGAAGAGGCGGAGTAGATTATCAATCACGCCGTCCAGATCGCTCGCCCAGCGCAGCGACAGCAGATACGAACTGATCGCCAGGCTGGCGCCTGCCAGCAACGGGCCAAGAGTCAGGATCATCCAGTAAACGGCAAAGGAGTAAACTTTGGGACGGCTGCGCGTGCTGCGCCAGATGGTGTTTAGCGCGCTGTCGATCGAGTACATCAGCAGCAGCGAGGTGACGATCAGGCCAAACGCGCCTACGGCGGTCATACGGCTGGAGTTAGCCACGAACTGTTCGATATACCCCTGAATCACATCCCCGGTCGCCGGAATAAAATTGGCGAAGATAAAATGGCGAATCTGCACGCTGACTTCGGAAAACATGGGAAAGGCCGCAAACAGCGCGAACACGACGGCTATCAGCGGCACCAGGGAAAGTAATGACACATAGGCGAGGTTCCCCGCCAGAGTCGTCATATGGTCTTCATCAATGCGCCGCCACAGCAGCTTAAGCCAAGCCAGCAGCGGCCGGGTATGGTGGTGTAATTTTTGCTGAACGGTTTTTAGCATAGCTGATTCGCGAAATAGTCAGGGATGGTCTTCTTCCCGGTCACCAGAATACTGGTGATCCCTAACCGGTTGGCCCCTGCTATATTATCGACGTTATCATCAAAAAAGACCGTATCTGCGGCGGAAAATCCCTCTTCTTCCAGTACTCGCAGATAAATTTCCGCTTCAGGCTTACGCAATCCCATCTCCTGTGACAGATAAATGCGATCGGCGGCAGCGCGCACTTCCGGGTATTCATCGGGCCAGAATGTGGTGTGAAGACGATTGGTATTGGAGAGCACCACCACCCGATGCCCCTGGGCACGAAGTTTATGCATGATGGTAATTACCTCCGGGCGCAGCGCGACAAATACCGCCTGCCAGCCGTGAGCAAACTGCTCATAGCTGAGGGACATATTCATTTCATGACACATGGCGGCGGCAAAGTCTTCATCGCTAATCTCGCCACGCTCATGCTGGTGGAAAGCCTCTCCCATGGTGAAATGCTGCTTCAGCGTCGCCAGCGGGATACGGGTTAAATCACTCCAGGCTCCCAATACCCGGTTGAAGTCAATGTCGACAATCACATTACCTAAATCAAAGATATAGAGCATTTTTGTCTCCTTCCGCGCCGTGGAAAATTAACTTTAGCGGGAAAGGCAGGATTTGACTATTGGCGTATGATGCAGGAATGAAAAAAAGAAACCCCGCCGGAGAGGCGGGGTTTAGCGAACAACAAGAAGAAAAATTACTCTTCTTTTGCACCGCGCATTGCGCGTTTACGGTCGTTCTCAGTCAGGTGACGTTTACGGATACGGATAGACGTAGGGGTCACTTCTACCAGTTCGTCGTCATCGATGAACTCCAGAGCCTGCTCCAGGGTCATCTTAATCGGCGGAACCAGAACCGTTGCTTCGTCAGTACCGGACGCACGCATGTTGGTCAGTTTCTTACCGGTCAGGCAGTTTACCGTCAGGTCGTTAGAACGACTGTGAATACCGATGATCTGGCCTTCGTAAACTTCAGCGCCGTGGCCGAGGAACAGCTTACCGCGATCCTGCAGACCGAACAGGGCGAACGCAACCGCTTTACCCTGACCGTTAGAGATCAGTACGCCGTTGTTACGCTGACCCACTTCGCCCGGACGAACGTCGTCGTAGTGGCTGAAGGTGGAGTACAGCAGACCGGTACCAGAAGTCATGGTCATGAACTCTGAACGGAAGCCGATCAGACCACGGCTTGGGATCACGTAGTCGAGACGTACGCGGCCTTTACCGTCTGGATTCATGTTTTTCAGGTCGCCTTTACGCTCGCCCAGCGCCTGCATGACAGAACCCTGGTGCTGCTCTTCGACGTCCAGCGTCACGTTTTCGAACGGCTCTTGTTTACGGCCATCGATTTCGCGGAAGATAACTTTCGGACGGGAAACCGCCATCTCGAAACCTTCACGACGCATGTTTTCAATCAGAACGGACAGGTGCAGTTCACCACGGCCGGAAACGCGGAACGCATCAGCGTCTTCGGTTTCTTCAACGCGCAGCGCCACGTTGTGCACCAGCTCTTTGTTCAGACGGTCCAGGATCTGGCGAGAGGTAACGAACTTACCTTCTTTACCGCAGAACGGCGAGGTGTTGACGTTGAAGAACATGGTTACGGTCGGCTCATCAACGGACAGTGCCGGCAGCGCTTCGACATTCTGCGGATCGCAGATGGTGTCGGAGATGTTCAGCTCGCCCAGACCGGTGATCGCGATGATGTCGCCAGCTTCGGCTACGTCACTCTCGATACGCTCCAGACCCAGGTGAGTCAGCACTTTACCGACTTTACCGTTACGGGTTTTGCCTTCGCTATCGATGATAGTGACCTGCTGGTTCGGCTTCACTTTACCGCGTTTGATGCGGCCGATACCGATGACGCCAACGTAGTTGTTGTAGTCCAGCTGGGAGATCTGCATCTGCAGCGGACCGTCAAGGTCAACGTCCGGCGCCGGCACGCGATCAACAATCGCCTGGTACAGCGGGGTCATGTCGTCAGCCATGTCTTCGTGGTCCAGGCCCGCGATACCGTTCAGCGCGGACGCGTAAACGATCGGGAAGTCCAGCTGTTCGTCGGTCGCATCAAGGTTAACGAACAGGTCGAAGACCTGATCGACAACCCAGTCCGGACGGGCGCCCGGGCGGTCAACTTTGTTGATGACTACGATCGGCTTCAGGCCGTGGGCAAAAGCTTTTTTGGTCACGAAGCGCGTTTGCGGCATCGGGCCATCAAAGGCATCGACCACCAGCAGCACAGAGTCAACCATGGACATAACACGCTCAACCTCACCTCCGAAGTCGGCGTGCCCTGGGGTATCAACGATGTTGATACGGTAATCATTCCATTTGATTGCGGTGTTTTTCGCGAGGATGGTAATCCCACGCTCTTTCTCCAAATCGTTGGAGTCCATCACACGTTCTTGTGCTTCAGTACGTGCGTCGAACGTACCGGATTGCTGTAGCAGCTTGTCAACCAGGGTAGTTTTACCATGGTCAACGTGCGCGATGATGGCGATATTACGCAGATTTTCGATCACAACTTTGCCTCAGGCATTAGAAATAGCGCGTTATTGTACACGTATTAAGCGAAGGACTGAACAGGATCACAAACATCCTCCGCAAACAAGTATTGCAGAGTTTCTTTGTGACCGCTTTCACGGAGCGATAAAAGGGCACCGTAACAAAAATTGCACCAAAATGGTGCTCAATGTTCACACTGAAGCACTATTTTGGTGCATTATCTCCATCATGGTGCAGTCCTTTTGCACTATGGTGCGCATGATACAGCGTTTTATAGGGCATTTAAAAGTTGGCACAGATTTCGCTTTATATTTTTTAAGGCAACAACGCCACTTTTAAGCAGTATGAAGTTTTCGTTACCACGACGACAATGACCAATCCGGGAGAGTTTAAGTATGTCCGCTGAACACGTTTTGACGATGCTGAACGAGCACGAAGTGAAGTTTGTCGATCTGCGCTTCACCGATACCAAAGGTAAAGAACAGCACGTCACGATTCCGTCTCATCAGGTAAATGCCGAATTCTTCGAAGAAGGCAAAATGTTTGATGGCTCCTCGATCGGTGGCTGGAAAGGTATCAACGAATCTGACATGGTCCTGATGCCGGACGCTTCCACCGCGGTCATTGACCCGTTCTACGAAGAACCGACCCTGATCATCCGCTGCGATATCCTCGAGCCAGGCACCCTGCAGGGCTATGACCGTGACCCGCGCTCCATCGCGAAACGCGCTGAAGAGTACCTGCGCGCCACCGGCATCGCTGACACCGTCCTGTTCGGGCCAGAACCAGAATTCTTCCTGTTCGACGACATCCGTTTTGGCGCCTCTATCTCCGGCTCCCATGTCGCGATCGATGACATCGAAGGTGCGTGGAACTCCTCCACCAAATACGAAGGCGGTAACAAAGGTCACCGTCCGGGCGTGAAAGGGGGTTACTTCCCGGTTCCGCCAGTAGACTCTTCTCAGGATATCCGTTCCACCATGTGTATGATCATGGAAGAGATGGGCCTGGTTGTTGAAGCTCACCACCACGAAGTGGCTACCGCAGGTCAGAACGAAGTGGCAACCCGCTTCAACACCATGACCAAAAAAGCGGACGAAATTCAGATTTACAAATACGTTGTTCACAACGTCGCTCACCGCTTCGGTAAAACCGCGACCTTTATGCCGAAACCAATGTTCGGCGATAACGGCTCCGGCATGCACTGCCATATGTCTCTGGCGAAAAACGGGACTAACCTGTTCTCCGGCGACAAATACGCAGGTCTGTCTGAGCAGGCGCTGTTCTACATCGGCGGCGTAATCAAACACGCTAAAGCTATCAACGCCCTGGCGAACCCGACCACCAACTCCTACAAGCGTCTGGTCCCGGGTTACGAAGCGCCGGTTATGCTGGCTTACTCTGCGCGTAACCGCTCTGCCTCCATCCGTATTCCGGTGGTGACCTCTCCGAAAGCGCGTCGTATCGAAGTGCGCTTCCCGGACCCGGCTGCCAACCCGTACCTGTGCTTTGCGGCGCTGCTGATGGCTGGCCTTGATGGTATCAAGAACAAAATCCATCCGGGCGAAGCAATGGACAAAAACCTGTATGACCTGCCGCCGGAAGAAGCGAAAGAGATCCCGCAGGTTGCTGGTTCTCTGGAAGAAGCCCTGCAGGCCCTGGATGCTGACCGCGAGTTCCTGACGGCTGGCGGCGTGTTCACCAATGACGCTATCGATGCTTACATCGCCCTGCGTCTGGAAGAGAACGACCGCGTACGCATGACTCCGCATCCGGTTGAGTTCGAACTGTACTACAGCGTCTAATTTTGCTGTAAATCCAGGGTATGTCGTGTTGTGGCGCGGGATGCCCGGGATATTTTGTTGCCGTGGAAACTTTCAGCCCATCTCAGGATGGGCTTTTTTCTCCACCAACACGCTGATCTCGCGAGCTTTTTACCGATAAAAAGCTATACTGCACTAAATTGGTGCACTCTTTTTCAGGAGACTGTCGAATGGCAACAGGCACACTGCCCGATGCTGGGCAGATCCTCAACTCTCTTATCAACAGTATCTTACTGGTCGATGATGACCTGGCGGTGCACTTTGCCAATCCTGCGGCGCAGCAGCTGCTGGCGCAAAGTTCACGCAAGCTGTTTGGCACCCCGTTACCTGAGCTGTTGAGCTATTTTTCGTTGAATATCGGGCTGATGCAGGAGAGCCTGCAGGCGGGCCAGGGTTTTACCGATAACGAAGTCACGCTGGTTATCGATGGCCGCTCGCACATCCTGTCGCTGACCGCCCAGCGGCTACCGGAAGGCTTTATTTTGCTGGAAATGGCGCCAATGGATAACCAGCGCCGCCTGAGCCAGGAGCAACTGCAGCACGCACAGCAGGTCGCCGCCCGCGATCTGGTCCGCGGCCTGGCACATGAGATAAAAAACCCGTTAGGTGGCCTGCGTGGCGCGGCACAGCTGCTCAGCAAAGCCCTGCCCGACCCGGCGCTAACGGAATACACCAAAGTGATCATCGAGCAGGCTGACCGGCTGAGAAATCTGGTCGATCGCCTGCTTGGGCCACAGCATCCGGGCATGCACGTTACTGAAAGTATCCATAAAGTCGCCGAGCGGGTAGTGAAACTGGTCTCCATGGAGTTACCGGACAACGTGAAGTTAATCCGTGATTACGACCCCAGCCTACCAGAGCTGCCCCACGACCCGGATCAAATTGAACAGGTGTTGCTGAACATCGTCCGTAATGCGCTGCAGGCGCTGGGGCCGGAAGGGGGCGAAATTGTTCTCCGCACCCGCACCGCTTTCCAGCTGACGCTGCACGGGGTGCGTTATCGCCTCGCCGCACGTATTGACGTTGAAGATAATGGCCCGGGTATTCCGCCCCATCTCCAGGATACGCTGTTTTATCCGATGGTCAGCGGCCGCGAAGGCGGTACCGGCCTGGGCTTATCTATCGCCCGCAGCCTTATCGATCAGCACTCCGGCAAAATTGAATTCACCAGCTGGCCGGGTCATACCGAATTTTCGGTATACCTGCCTATTCGGAAGTAGAGGTGTTTATGCAACGAGGGATAGCCTGGATCGTTGATGACGATAGCTCCATCCGCTGGGTGCTTGAACGCGCGCTCACCGGAGCCGGCTTGAGCTGCACAACGTTCGAAAGCGGCAATGAGGTGCTAGATGCCCTCACCACCAAAACCCCGGATGTACTGCTGTCAGATATCCGTATGCCGGGAATGGATGGTCTGGCGCTGCTCAAACAGATTAAGCAGCGTCATCCAATGCTTCCGGTCATCATAATGACCGCACATTCCGATCTGGACGCTGCGGTCAGCGCTTATCAGCAAGGCGCGTTTGATTATCTGCCCAAACCTTTTGATATTGATGAAGCCGTCGCCCTGGTCGACCGGGCGATAAGCCACTACCAGGAGCAGCAACAGCCGCGAAATGCGCCAATAAGCAGCCCAACTGCCGACATCATCGGCGAAGCGCCGGCAATGCAGGATGTCTTTCGCATTATTGGCCGTTTGTCGCGATCATCCATCAGCGTGCTGATTAATGGCGAATCCGGTACCGGTAAAGAGCTCGTCGCTCACGCCCTGCATCGTCATAGTCCACGTTCAAAAGCGCCGTTTATCGCACTGAATATGGCGGCAATACCCAAAGACCTGATTGAGTCCGAGCTGTTCGGGCATGAAAAAGGGGCCTTTACCGGCGCCAATACCGTCCGCCAGGGACGCTTCGAACAGGCTGACGGCGGCACGCTATTCCTGGATGAAATTGGCGATATGCCGCTTGATGTCCAGACTCGTCTGCTGCGCGTGCTGGCGGATGGCCAGTTTTATCGCGTGGGCGGTTACGCGCCGGTGAAGGTCGATGTGCGGATCATCGCCGCCACCCACCAGAACCTGGAACAGCGCGTGCAGGAGGGGAAATTCCGTGAAGATTTGTTCCACCGCCTGAACGTGATCCGGGTGCATTTACCGCCGCTGCGCGAGCGCCGGGAAGATATTCCACGCCTGGCCCGCCATTTTCTGCAGATAGCCGCCCGCGAGCTCGGTGTTGAAGCCAAACAGCTGCATCCGGAAACGGAGACAGCGCTGACACGCCTGGCGTGGCCTGGCAACGTCCGTCAGCTGGAAAACACCTGTCGCTGGCTCACCGTCATGGCCGCCGGCCAGGAGGTACTGACGCAGGATCTGCCGAGCGAACTGTTTGAGACCACGGTTCCGGACAGCCCGACGCAGATGCAGCCCGATAGCTGGGCGACGCTGCTGGGTCAGTGGGCCGATCGGGCGTTGCGATCCGGTCATCAAAACCTGCTCTCAGAAGCGCAACCCGAAATGGAGCGCACACTGCTGACGACCGCCCTGCGCCATACCCAGGGGCACAAGCAGGAGGCTGCGCGTCTGCTGGGATGGGGTCGTAATACCCTGACGCGTAAGCTAAAAGAGCTGGGAATGGAGTAGTGATTAACGGCATGATGAAAATTAGCCGTTCAGCGCAAAGTGCTGCTATTTTGTACTTTACTGTTCCGATGAGTTGAGTATGATCGTGCCCGGCATTAGGGGAGAGCATCATGTTTGAATCACTGGTGAGTATGATATCGAGCGGCGCCGCAGCCAGTCACACGCCACAAACGGCAGTCGCTGCCGTGTTGTGCGCTGCGCTGGTCGGGCTGTTCAGCTAATGGTTCCCCTCTCCTGCGGCCGCGGGAGAGGGGAAAACATTAAATGACCCGGGAGAACTGTTGCATCCGAGCTTTTTGCCGTAGATAGGCATCAAAGCACATGCAGATATTGCGGATCAGCAGTCGGCCTTTCGCCGTCACCTGAATGGCCTTATCATCCACAGCCACCAGCCCGTCATGCGCCAGCGGCGCCAGCAGCTTCAGGTCTTCAGCAAAATAAGACTGAAAATCCACATCCCACTGCGCCTCTACGGCCCCAATATCCAGACGGAAATTACAGATCAACGCCTTAATCACGTCGCGACGTAAACAGTCATCGCGGGTTAACGCGATCCCGCGCCATAGAGCGTCCCCTTGCTCTGCCACCTGCTGGTAGTACAGCTTCAGCTCTTTTTGGTTCTGGGCGTAGCTGTCGCCAATCATGCTGATCGCGGACACGCCCATCCCCAGCAGATCGGTATCCCCCTGGGTGGTGTAACCCTGGAAATTGCGGTGCAGTATGCCATGACGTTGCGCGACCGCTAATTCATCGTCTGGGCGAGCAAAGTGGTCCATGCCGATAAACTGATAGCCTGCCGCCGTCAGCGAGCCGATGGTCTCCTGGAGGATCTCCAGCTTCTGTTCAGCGGAGGGGAGATCGGCATCTTTAATTTTGCGCTGTGCGGCAAAGAGCGTGGGCAGATGCGCATAGTTAAACACGCTCAGGCGGTCAGGATTGAGCTCGGCGACCTTTTGCAGGGTAAAGGCGAAGCTCTCCGGCGTTTGCTTCGGCAGGCCGTAGATGAGGTCGATATTGGTTGAGGTAAAACCAATCTCCCGCGCATGGTGGAGCAAATCAAAGATGAACGCTTCGTCCTGCTCACGGTTAACCAGGCGCTGAACCTCTTTATTGAAGTCCTGCACGCCCATACTCAGGCGGTTGAAACCCTCGGTGCGTAAATGATCGAGGACATCCAGCTCGATCTCACGTGGATCGACCTCAATGGAAATCTCGGCTTCCGCGCTGAAATGGAAGTGGCTGCGCAACAGATCCATCAGGCGACTGATTTGCGCCTTATTGAGATAGGTTGGCGTGCCGCCACCCCAGTGCAGTTGTTTAACCTGGCGACTGGCAAACTGCGGCGCGCGGTGGATGATCTCCTGTTCAAGGACATCGAGATATTGATCGGCCTTATGCTGCTGGCGGGTGACTATCTTATTGCAGCCGCAGAAATAACACAGCTTATGGCAAAACGGGATATGCACGTACAGCGACAGGGGACGCTGTGGGTAACGGGCCACAGCGGCATCGAATTCCGCCGCGCCAAATTGCGGTGAAAACTCCAGCGCGGTGGGATACGAGGTATAGCGCGGCCCGGAATAGTTATATTTCTGGATCAGGGCCAGATCCCAGTCGATTATCTGCTCAGACATGCTCACTCCTTCCGATGGTGCCGCCGACGGGTACGCCGTCCCGGCCCCACCGCACCGCGGGTCATGAGCCGGTTGCGCAGCCATTTCTGACGCCGCGACAACCGTCGTAGTTTAACGAATAACCACAGCAGATAACATATAACCAGAAGGGTTATAAGCAGTACCGGGAATCCGATGGGATGCAAATGTTAGTTTCCACCCTTCAGCAGACGCATCATATCTTCCTGACGCTCTTCCTCTTCTTCATCTTCGTCATCGTAAGAGAGGCCGAGCTGCTGCATCAGCTCATCAATGCGATCCAGTTTGGCGTCCACCCAGCTCTGCTCTTCAGCATTCAGGGTGCCCCCCTCTTCCAGACGTTCCAGCAGCGCGTCCAGGCGCTCATCATTCTCCAGCAACTCCAGCTCAGCCTGCGGTGAAAGCATAGGTTTCTCGCTCTTTGGTTTATGCTGCTTGGGGGCTGGGGTGCTGCTTTCGCTCACGCCCAGCGGGATCGGTTTTTTACTGCCGACGCGCGGGTCTTGCGTCTGGCTCTGTTTTTTGCCCGCTGAAGCCGCATCGCCGCCGTTCGCGCGACTGCCTGCCGCGTGGCCACGATGTTTCTTCTGCCGTTTGCGATCGCGAGCTTCCTGATTTAACTCTTCACGCGACTTGCGGCCGGATTTGCCACGGGTGGCGGATGTCGGTTTTTTCATGGTGTGTAATCTTCAGACAGTATTATTCAGTATAGAATTGAGGCGGAATCTAGCAGAAAGCAAGCAAAGAAAAAAGGCGACAGATTACTCTGTCGCCTTTTTCCTCACTGACCACCCTTAACGGGCTTCTTCTTTCCCTGTTCGCTAACGACTTACCCTGTCTTTCCCTTAGCGTCCAACGGTCCCTGTTTCTTCCTTTTCCCTTTGAAACGTCTCCAAGACGCGCGTCATCCTGACTATCCTGTGGTCTTCGCCTCCTGGCGCTTCCTGACCCCTCGTCCTGAGTCTTAATCCTTTCAGCATCCCCGCCGTTGTGTATTACTTTACCCTGTTGACAAAAATCGACAACCAGCCAGGCCGTTAAAAAAACATTTTCAGATTTCTCTATTTTTATAACTTGTTTGTTTTCAGTTAATTACATCTGTATCGTCTTATTTTTCTCAGGTATGTCCTATACGAAGAATAGTCAATGTCTCACAAACCATATGGTTTTTACTTACAGGAACGGCGTGCGGTAAAAACAGCCTTTTTCTGCTGTTCAGGTATAATCCCTGCCATAGCCTGTTTTAACGGAGACGACCGTCTTGACCAACTGGAATTATCAACTGACGCACTTTGTCACTAGCGCGCCAGATATCCGCCATCTTCCTGCCGATACCGGCATTGAAGTGGCGTTCGCCGGCCGCTCCAACGCGGGAAAATCCAGCGCGCTAAATACGCTGACCAACCAGAAGAGCCTGGCGCGTACCTCCAAGACTCCTGGACGTACGCAGCTGATTAACCTGTTCGAAGTCGCCGAGGGCAAACGCCTGGTTGACCTGCCCGGCTATGGTTATGCGCAAGTACCTGAAGAGATGAAGATCAAGTGGCAGCGCGCGCTGGGAGAGTATCTGGAAAAACGTCTGTGCCTGAAGGGCCTGGTGGTGCTAATGGATATTCGCCACCCGCTTAAAGATCTCGATCAGCAAATGATCGAGTGGGCGGTAGAAAGCGATATTCAGGTGCTGGTGCTGTTGACCAAAGCCGATAAGCTCGCCAGCGGCGCGCGTAAAGCGCAAGTGAATATGGTGCGTGAAGCGGTACTGGCCTTCAATGGCGATATTCAGGTTGAACCTTTCTCTTCGCTGAAAAAATCTGGCGTGGATAAGCTGCGACAGAAGCTGGATAGCTGGTTTAACGAAATCCCGCCGCAAGAAGCCGTTGAAGACGCCGAGTAACCCCCGCTTTTTCCGGATAACGGCGCGTAGCGCCCTATCCGGACGTTCATATTACGCGCTTTTAACTGCATCAAACTTTTCTTTCGCGCAATAAAAAACGCCCCGGTCATAAATGACCGGGGCGGCTAAAATATTCAGCCAAATCCGATTACGTGAAGTAAAAGGTCTGAAAGATAGAACATCTTACCTCTGTACCCTACGCGATTAACTCTACTCTTCTTTCGCTCACGGATAAAGCATTTTTTGTAGTTTTTTTTCACTATTTACATAGCAAATTCAAATGATCCTCACAAAACGCTATAAGTTATGTTGCTTACTTACAGAAAATCGCTTTGCGCTTTGTATACTTAGTGCGCTTGATCCCAGTTTTCGCCACTACCGACTTCCACCAGCAGCGGCACCGCCAGCGTAGTGCTGTTCTCCATCAGTTCATGGATTTTTTTCGACACGGCATTGAGCTCATCTTTATGCACTTCAAAGACCAGTTCATCGTGAACCTGCATGATCATCCGCACGCGAGGTTGCTCCTTCCGCAGCCATTCATCAACAGCAATCATCGCCCGCTTGATAATGTCTGCCGCAGTCCCCTGCATCGGGGCGTTGATCGCCGCACGTTCCGCGCCGGCGCGACGGGCACCATTGCTGGATTTAATATCCGGCAGATAGAGTCGACGGCCATCCAGCGTTTCAACGTACCCTTGCTCTTTCGCCTGAGCGCGGGTGCGCTCCATATACTCCAGGACGCCCGGGTAACGCTCGAAATAAAGATCCATATACTTCTGTGCTTCTTTACGCGGGATGTTCAGCTGGCGGGCCAGGCCGAAGGCGCTCATGCCGTAGATCAGACCGAAGTTGATGGCTTTCGCACTGCGGCGCTGTTCGCTGCTGACGCTGTCCAGTGGTAAGCCAAACACTTCAGCCGCCGTCGCCCGGTGAATATCTTTCCCTTCAGCGAAGGCGGTCAGCAGGCCTTTATCCCGCGACAGGTGCGCCATAATACGCAGTTCGATTTGCGAGTAGTCCGCTGAGACAATGACGTAATCTTCCGGCGCGATAAACGCCTGGCGAATGCGCCGTCCTTCTTCGTTACGCACTGGAATATTTTGCAGGTTTGGATCGGTAGACGACAAACGGCCAGTGGCAGTGACCGCCTGATGATAGGAGGTATGCACGCGCCCCGTTTTAGGGTTAATCATCAGCGGCAGTTTATCGGTATAGGTCGACTTCAGTTTCGCCAGCCCGCGATACTCCAGAATCACTTTTGGCAACGGATAATCCAGCGCCAGCTCCTCCAGGACCTCTTCAGACGTGGATGGCGCGCCACCCGGCGTTTTCTTCAGCGGCTTGATACCCTGTTTCTCAAACAGGATCGTTTGCAGCTGTTTAGTGGAGGAGAGATTAAACGCTTCCCCGGCAATCTCATGTGCGCGCTGCTCCAGCTCAACCAGACGCTGGGCGATCTCCTGGGAATGCGCATGCAGCACGGCAGGGTCGATTTTCACACCATTGCGCTCAACCCGAGACAGCACCGGCACCAGCGGCATTTCGATATGCTTAAAGATATTCAGCGGACCTTCATGCTGCTGCAGCTTCGGCCACATCTTCAGATGCAGCTGGAGCGTGACGTCGGCATCTTCCGCCGCGTAGCGGCCAGCCTCCTCCAGTGCAATCTGGTTAAAGGTGAGCTGGTTCTTACCTTTACCAGCGATCTCTTCAAAGGTAATGGTTTTATGCTTCAGCCAGCGGTCGGAAAGACTGTCCATATCGTGGCGGCCCGCCACGCTGTCGAGAATGTAGGATTCCAGCATGGTATCGAATGCAATCCCGCGCAGCTCAATGTCATAGTTGGCCAAAATACCGCGATCGTATTTGAGATTTTGCCCGACCTTGAGCAGCTTCTCATCCTCCAGCAGCGGTTTAAGTAACGCCAGTACGCGCTCGCGGGGGATCTGATCCGGCGCATCAAGATAATCATGCGCCACAGGGACATAGGCGGCCACGCCAGGCTCAACAGCGAATGAAAGACCGACCATATTGGCAGAGATATTATCCAGGCTGTCGGTTTCCGTATCAAAGGCAAAGAGCGGCGCTTGCTTCAGCTTATCGATCCAGGTGACCAGCGTGGCCTCATCAAGGATAGTGACGTAGTGCTCTGCTGAAAGGGCGGAGGCCGGTTCATCCTCTGCTTCTGCCTGTGCCGCTGCCGCAGGCTCTGCAGGTTTAGCGGCCGGTTTGCCGCCCTTCGCTTGCAGCCATTTCCCGGCCTCGACGTCGGTTGTCCAGCGCTTAAACTCATACTGCCTGAACAGCGCCAGCAGATCGTCAGCCGCCGGAGGCTGCACCTCCAGCTCTTCGCACGTGAGCTCCAGCTCGACGTCGGTTTTAATGGTCGCCAGCTGATAAGAGAGATAAGCCACGTCCTTGTTCTGCTCCAGCTTCGCCGCCATCGTTTTCGCGCCGCGGAAGCTCAGTGCAGCAATTTTCTCCGGTTCCGCATACAGCGTATCAAGGCCGCCAAGGCCTTGCAGCAGCGCCTGGGCGGTCTTCTCGCCCACGCCCGGCACGCCAGGAATGTTATCCGAAGAGTCGCCCATCAGTGCCAGGAAATCGATAATCAGCTCCGGCGGGACGCCATACTTGGAGACCACCTCATCCGGTCCAAGGATGGTGTTAGTCATGGTATTGATTAGGGTGATCCCCGGCGTCACCAGCTGAGCCATGTCTTTATCACCGGTGCTGATCAGCACCGGACGACCCGCCCTTTCCGCTTCCCGCGCCAGGGTGCCAATCACATCGTCGGCTTCAACACCCGGAACTGCCATTAGCGGCAGCCCCATCGCTTTCACCATCTTATGCAACGGCTCAATCTGCGCGCGCAGATCGTCCGGCATCGGCGGGCGGTGGGACTTGTAATGTTCGAACAATTCATCACGGAAGGTTTTCCCTTTCGCATCAAAGACCACGACGGCGTGAGTCGGTTGATACTGCAGGATCAAACTGCGCAGCATATTCAGTACGCCGTACATAGCCCCGGTCGGCTCCCCTGCGCTGTTAGTCAGCGGCGGAAACGCATGATACGCCCGATAAAGATAGGATGAGCCGTCAACGAGGATGAGAGGGTTTTCTGGGATCTGAACCATAATTTCCGTGCCTGTTTATCAGATTATGGGTAAAGGATGCCACAGACGGGCATGAAATCCTGAATTTTTCCCGCATTTCGCGGAAAAGATTCAACGATCGTCGCGATCGCATAAGAACTTTGCTTGTGGATAACTTTGTGTATAGTTTTACAGCGTCAGCTTTACCGCCCCTGAAAATAAATGAACAAATACTATTACTCTTTATATATCAGTTAATTAAAAACAGATCGACGATCCTGGCATCAATTTGATGACCCAATGTTCCATGTGGATAGAAGATCCTTGTTTTTTTCTGTTCTCGTAAGACCCGTCATTTGCCGCGTTTTCTGGTAAAATCAGCCCCTTGCGCAGCTTAAAGGCGCTCTTTGTCAGCCTAACTTTCTGAATAAACTAACTATGTCGAGATTACTCGCTGCGATAACACTTCCGCTGAGTATCGCCTTAACCATCTTAGTCACCATTATCTGCTCTGTACCGATCATCGTCGCCGGGCTGATTAAACTGCTGGTCCCCATTCCAGCGGTATGGCGCTCTATATCTGTTTTTTGCAATTTTATGATGTATTGCTGGTGCGAAGGGCTGGCGCTGCTGTTGCATCTCAATCCCTGGCTTAAATGGGACGTCGAGGGTCTGGAAGGCTTAAATAAAAAGAACTGGTATCTGCTGATCAGTAACCACCATAGCTGGGCAGATATCGTGGTGCTGTGCGTGCTGTTCCGCAAGCATATTCCGATGAATAAGTACTTCCTTAAACAACAGCTGGCGTGGGTACCCTTCATCGGCCTCGCCTGCTGGGCGTTGGATATGCCCTTTATGCGCCGCTATTCACGCAGTTACCTTATTAGACACCCGGAACGCCGCGGTAAAGATGTCGAAACCACCCGCCGTTCATGTGAAAAATTTCGCGCGCATCCGACGACTATCGTCAATTTTGTGGAAGGCTCGCGTTTTACCGAAGCCAAAAAGCACGAGACGCGCTCGCCTTACGATAACCTGCTACCGCCTAAAGCGGCAGGTATCGCCATGGCGTTAAACGTGCTCGGTTCGCAGTTCGATAAACTACTGAATGTCACGCTGTGCTACCCGGAGAATAATACAAAGCCGTTTTACGATATGTTAAGCGGCCGCCTGACGCGCATTGTAGTACGTATCAATCTGGTTCCTATTGGTGAAGAGCTGCACGGCGATTACGTTAACGATAAGAACTTTAAGCGCGGCTTCCAGCGCTGGCTCAATGGGCTATGGGAAGAGAAAGACCGTCAGTTGACTGACATCATGCGGGACAAAGAAAGATAGTCACTGCCAGAACAGCTAAGGTAACGCCGGTCAGTGACCGGCGTTTTTTTTATTTCTTCTCTACCAGTTGCTTCACGGTATCCGCATACTGAGCAACGAAGACATCCATATTGCTGGTGTCCATCCCCTGCGGGTTCAGCTGGTATTTACCATTAACATACATAGCCGGTACCCCCTGCAGCTGCAGATCGGCTGCCGCTTTCTCTTGCTGAGCGACCAGAGATTTCACCACGAAGCTATTCCATGCGGCATCGTAGTCTTCCCCTTTCACGCCAGCGTCGACAAACACTTTACGAATGTCAGCCACGCTCTGCACGGTCTGGGTTTTCTGCACGGCTTCGAACATCGGCGCAGTAATTTTATCTTCAACACCCAGCGCGATGGCCACCGCCCACGCCTGCGTCAGATCCTTGCCCAGAGGGCCCAGGAACTCAACGTGGTATTTGGTCATTTTGGTGCCTTCCGGCAGTTTCTGACGCACATTGTCAGAAACATGCAGCACTTCTTCAAACTGGTAGCAGTGCGGGCAGTAGAATGAGAAGAACTCGAGCACCTGCGGCTCGCCAGCAATCGGCTTATCAAGGGTGATGTACTGCTTGCCATCGGTGATCTGGGCAGCGGATGCACTAAAAGCCAGAATCATACCAGCCAGCGCCAGCCAAACTTTTTTCATGATTTACTCTCTCCTGGATATATCACATTAATACATTGGCGTTAACTGAAGAGGGGGTTCCTGTAGAACCTTCACCTGCTCAAGAAAAGTCGACGTCTGCCCCCGCCAGTAATCCTCCCCGGTTAACCAGGGGAAATTGACCGGGAAAGCGGGATCGTCCCAGCGTCTGAGCAACCACGCCAGATAATAAACCAGTCGCATAGCGCGTAAAGGTTCAATTAGCGCGATTTCATCGCTGTTAAAGGGGCTGAATTCCTCATAGGCCTCGACAATGGTCTCCAGCTGCATACGCTGTTCAGCCTTATCACCGTTGAGCAGCATCCACAGATCCTGAATCGCCGGGCCGGTTCGCGCATCGTCTAAGTCGACAAACAGTGGCCCGTCGCGCCAGAGGATATTACCCGCATGGCAGTCACCGTGCAGGCGTAACGTGTTCCCGCGGCCGTGCCATTGCTCCATGACGGCAGCAATGAGTTTATCGGTCGCCTTCAGGAAATCGGCCTTCAGGCCAGAGGGGATCAGCGTCGCCTGTTCAAACACCTGGCGCGGTTCCAGCAGGTACTCCTGGACGCCAATTTCCGGGCGGGCAGTAAAGCGCTGTTTGCGGCCCGTCTGGTGCAGGCGCCCCAGATAGCGGCCAACCCATTCCATCTGATCAAGGTTATCCGCTTCGAACTGACGACCGCCAAGGCTTGGGAAAACGGCAAAGTAGAATCCCTGATGCTGATGAAGCGTGCTGTCGTTAAAGAAGAGCGGCGCAGCAACGGGCACTTCATCTTCTACAAGCTGAAGTGCAAACTGGTGTTCTTCAAGGATCTGTTCTGCGGACCAGCGCTCAGGACGATAGAACTTTACCACATAGCGATGGCGCTCTTCGTCCTGGAACTGATAAACGCGGTTCTCATAGCTGTTTAGCGGGGTGAGACCGGAGTCCACCCGCATACCCAGATCGAATAACCCATCGATAATGGTATCCGGGCGAAGCGTCTGAAAAGTAAAAGCCTTATCGTGCATCCTGACATCCGATAATCGTACGAATAGTTCAGGATATCATTTCATTGCACTTTACGCGGCAGCGCTTACAACCTTTTACTCTTTTATTACCCCGCGGGCGCGCAGCAGCGCGGTTTTAAAGTCCTCTTCATAATCCTTCTGAATACCAGGAATGACGGCATCTTTAGAAGAGTCACGCATCTTCAGGTGATAGATCAGAATATCGTCGGAAAGATCGCTCAGTTCGCCATCATAGCCAGCCTCTTTCGCCAGTTTCTGCAAAAATTGCATCAGATTCAGTTCAGGCTCTTTCTGCCAGGCAGGCTGGAGGAGTTCAATTACTTCATTCAGACGTTTACATTTCATGGTCATGCTCCTTACTCTTGATAGGGACAAGTTAACAGGGTCAATCCCACAATGAAAGAGGCGATATTCAGATGCAAAGCGAGGCGATAACCGGCGTCGTGCTGGCAGGCGGCAAAGCCACGCGAATGGGCGGCATTGATAAAGGATTACAGGCGCTAAATGGTCGCCCTCTCTGGCGTCACGTCGCGGAGACATTAGCCCCGCAGGTAGATGAGTTAGTCATTAGCGCCAATCGTCATCTTGAACAGTGGCGTGCCAGCGGATATCCGGTCTTTCGAGACATACAGGAGGGTTATCAGGGGCCGCTGGCCGGAATGCTTGCTGTGATGCAGCAGGTCGCGAGCCCATGGTTTGTTTTTTGCCCCTGCGACACGCCGTTCATTCCGTCCTTTTTGGTGGAGCGCTTTATCCAGCAGAGAGGGGCCGCGCCGGTCGTTTGGGCCCATGACGGCGAACGGGATCATCCCGCCGTTGCATTAGTTCATCGTCAAATCATTCCGGAACTGGAGGCTTATCTGGCTCATGGAGAGCGCAGGGTGATGGTCTTTATGCGACAAGTGGGTGGGCGCCCGGTGAATTTCAGCGATGTGAAATCAGCGTTCATCAATGTAAATACGCTTGAAGATTTGCAGCAGATGCAGGAGCCATCATGACCCCATTACTGGCGATCGCCGCATGGAGCGGTACCGGAAAAACAACATTATTAAAGCGTCTTATCCCTGAGCTTTGTGTCAGAGGTCTGCGTCCCGGGCTGATAAAACATACCCATCATGATATGGACGTCGATAAACCCGGCAAAGATAGCTATGAATTACGTAAGGCGGGCGCTGCGCAGACTATTGTCGCCAGCGAACAGCGCTGGGCGTTGATGACGGAGACGCCAGAGACGCCGGAATTAGATCTCACGTGGCTTGTCAGTCGAATGGATGCCAGCAAACTGGACCTGGTTTTAGTGGAGGGGTTCAAACATGAACCCGTGCCGAAGATCCTACTTTTTCGGCAAAACAGCGGCCATCGTGTAGAAGAGCTGATAATTGATGAACATACCATCGCCGTGGCCAGCGATATGCCCATCGCGACCTCGCTTCCGCAGTTGGATTTAAATAATATTCAACAGATCGCGACATTTATTGCGAATTGGTTAGAGAGGCATTAGCAGTTTATCGGTAGGGATTGCTTCTTAACACAGACGTTAATGAATGGCATCGGCAGACAGGGGCCTCCCCGGAGGCGGTGCTGCGCACCTTGTCCGGGCAACAGGTCGTGCAGGGCGGGTGCGAATCCGTAGCCCCGGTAAGCGCAGCGCCACCG
>OLSO01000091.1_pt1 | contig 88678 bp, 78 predicted proteins | sample 1672441 | NCBI WGS metagenome assembly OLSO01 (sample SAMEA3136686, study PRJEB25190) | human gut metagenome | biome: human gut; feature: human-associated habitat; material: faeces | place: Austria | collected 2013 | reverse complement strand
TATTGACATTAATTATGTCTACTTATTGAATGGGGTCATCAGATGGGTACTCACAAAAATAAATAAAGCTAATCTAATCATTATAATTCAATAATAATCTAACATAATAATTTCCTATTCCTAACTTTCTAAAACTCAATTTCATAAATTAATGAACTATTTGATTCCTTTTTAAACTGCTGAGACATGGATGTTTCCAATTTAAATTTAAATTTAGATAAAACATCATCAATTTTTGTTGATAATTCCTTATTTAAGCCAGAAGAATCACTTAATTTAATTTCAAGATTCTGTTTTTGAAAATCTCCTTCTTCTGCCATTCTCATTGATATTAAACAATTGATAGCTGGGTCATTATTTAAATATTGTAATACAGGTTGAAATGGTTGATGTCCACTAAAATACATTTCACTTTCAATATTCATCTTATAACGAGATTTTGTGTCTACGGTTTGTTTGGCTTCCGCCTGAACACCATTCCCTTTTCCTTTTAGTACGCCCTTTTTATTAATGTACGACTCTGTTTGTTCTTTATAACTTACTTTAAAATGCTTAGCACCAAGTGATTGTGCAACACTTTGTAATTCACTAACACGTGCAATTTTTAAGTAGTCATAATAGTTATCTAAAGCAATATACAATCTCTCATTACTTGGATCCACATAATAAAAACGATTATGTTCATCTGGATAAAATGATAATTTGTAATCTTGAATACTATCCGAGAATACATTTAACAATGGCATAGTTTTATTATCAGACATAAATCCAATCGAACCTTTACACAAACTATTTTCATCATAGTTTTTATCTCTAGCTACAATTTGTACTAGTTTAGGCAAAGTTGTTTTTTCTAAATCTGAAGAATAGAACGGATTCAAAGATTTTACTTTCTGCGCATTCATTTTTTCTTGTGTTATATCTACAATCTTCTTAGTTTCATGTTTAACTTGTTCACCGACTAATTTGACATCTTCTAAATCTAGTTTTCCATCACCATTTTGATCAACAGCTTGCACAACTACATCTTTTGCCTTACTCATGGCATCACCAGCTTTAATTCCAGCGTGTTTAACAATTTTTCCAATTTTCTTTTCCATATAACCCTCTGTTTAATAGTAATCTCTACTTTTATTATTTCAAAGTATAATCATTCGCAGCCGCAATAAATTTTCTCAAATAATTCTGAAGATTTTTATTGCATGCATATACATAACAACCCTTAATACCTCTTGCTAAGATTGTTGTATATGTATTTATAATCAATTTTTTTAACTCATCCTTATCCATTCCTGCTTTAACTTTTTTATCTCTATATTCATTTAAATCTATGACAATTGAATTAGATACAGGATCATAATCTATTTCTTTTCCAAAGATTACACCAACATAGTTCATATCATATCCTTGTGTAGTATGAATACATCCAATTGTATAGTGTGAATCTTCTCGCGTTATCCAATCTTCATTCCAAAGATTCCATATATAATGTTGCTCGCCAAAGGAAATATCATATTCATCTTTTTCTACAAGAGATAAATAAGTATCTAAATCATCTTTAGGCTTTTTACTTGGCTTTGTTTTCCAATCCCATGAAAAACCAGCCACTGTTTTACATAAAGTATATTGATCATCTTTTTTTCTAATTTCTTCAATTAGTTTATTCGGATCATCAAATAATAAGAAATCATAATTTTCAATTGTTTTAAAAGTAGTGTTTGTACAATTCATAATTGCCTTAATATATTCAATATAAGGTGCACCACCTTTACATCGCATCTGCGTTTTTAACTCATGATGATTTAGATTAACCGAATATTTATTTAAGGTATCTTGATATTCAGACGCTGTTAAATCAGATGATTTTACCGCCTGATATTGATCATAAAATAAAACAACATGTTTCGCACAATTAAGCACCCACTCTAATTGATTGGTTTCATTTGGATCTAAACCCAATTGTCTTGAAGTACTATCAAAAGAGCCATATCCAGTTAAATTTTTTCTTTTACTCAATCTATGTGATTCATCAACAAATAGTATGTCATAATCTTCCTTAACTACATCACATGGACCAATAACCATGTCTTTAACTAGTCCATTGCCACATTCTTTAAAAACATTTGCAATTGTTCTTCGAAAACCAGGCATTGGTAATACAAATCCAATTTTAAAAGGCTTACCATTTCTCTCTTTCAGAATATAATCGTTCAATTCTTTTAAAGCAGCTATTTTTTGTTTATCAATATCATCATCAAATTCTCCAACACTATCCTCTTCAATATCCAAGGTATTCATCAGAGAATTTATGATACTAATTGCGACAACCGTTTTACCAGTCCCTGCACAACCATTCACTAAACTGACACCTTTTTTATCATTAGTAAATGTATCAATAATATCCATAATAATATCTGTTCCAACTTCATTTTGTTCACCAGTCAAACAGTTGTATGGAGAAAACTTAAAGATATTTTCATTTTCAATTTTATGCAACGTGTGATCAGCAAGACCCATACTTTTTAAACTATTCCATAATCTTTCAAAATCGCTACGATACTCATCACGATTATAATAATCATGTATGGCTTGTTGACCCTTATTTTTATTAAGAATATTTTGAAATCTACTATCTACAGAACAATATTTAATCAATCTTTGTTCATAATCCAAAATAACAGACTTATTAAATTTATGATCAAATACGATTGCGATTTCTTCCAAATAATTCTTCTCATTATTACTTAGATGTTGGCTCATTCGAACCTCAGCACTTGTTGTTTCTCCAATATATAAATCTTTGTTATTATGAATTAGATAAACTACTGGCCAATTTTTTCCATATTCAAAACTCTTCAGTTCATTCAAACCATCATTATCAAATGAGTATGTGCGTATTTCATCAGTCCCTTTCATGGTACACCTCCAAACCCTTAATTAATTTTTAATCAATTCCACTACATCATCAAATGTACAATCCAAACAATCGCAAATACGAATCAACGTATCCATAGATACTGTTTCCTGTTTAGAAAGTTTTGCAAGTGTAGCTGGTGTTAACTTAGCTTCTTTAGCTAAATCTGTTTTTTTCATGCCTTTATCAATTAATAATTTAAATAGCTTATTATAACTTATTTGCATAAATTGATCCTCACTTATGTTTCTATTATACGTGAAACGCTTACAGTATTAAATAAAAAATATTCACTTTTATGAATATTTTGTCAACAAAAGATAAGTTTGAAATAAAGTTAGATTCATTCATGTTTAAATTTTGATAAAATAACCAAAATAAAAGCAGAGTTTCCCCTGCCATTTGTACTATTCATCCATTAACACATTATGATACTCTTCTACACTACTATAGTCACAAGGATCTATTTCATTATGAATGTTATTTGGATCATACTTTTTCTTCCATGCCTTTCTTAAATCAAGGATATGCTGATATTGAAACATATTGTCATACTTAGATGGATCTATCTTACTAAAGATTCCTTCTGGATCACACTTCTTTATCCAATCTAACCGATTATTTAATTCAATCAAATAATCATCAACTGTTGTAAATCTTTCAAATTGAAAACCATTGAACCTATGTTGTGGATCATACATTTCTTTCCAATTATTTACTAAGGATTCTTTATAGTCTTCTTCCGCGTTATAATCATCTACACATACATTTGTCTTTGTATCTGGATCATATTTATGTTGCCAACAACACCTTAAATCATCCAAATACTCTTCTTCACAATCATAATCACTTGGATCTAGCTTATATGCATTATCCTTATCATATTTATTCATCCAATTCTTCTTATTATCAATTGCTTTACCATAAGCATCCACATGTATGTAATTACTTGGATCTATAGAACTAAACTCATTAAAATAATCATACTTACGCTTCCATAACTTTCTTAATGCATCCACATACTCATCTTCATCATCAAATTGACTAGGATCCACATTATATTCATCCTTTGAATCATGTTCGTCCTTCCATTCAATATCTGGACTATACAATTTACTCCACTCTTTTTTACCCAATATCTTCTTTTCCTCACTATTTAAATTAAAAAAAATAGCATGTGGCACGCAACAAGAAACGTCCAAATTATACTTAAACAATTCTAGTTCTGTATCCGTTATAGTTTTCTTTAAAATCTTAATATATAAAGAAACCATCTCTTCAAATTACACCCACATTCGTTTAATCTACATGATCTACTAATCTGTCTAAAACTAACTCATTACTTTTATATTTGAAAACACATTGCTTGTTTAAATCTTTATTCTTTAATAAAACCATACTTCATTATCCGACTGTTGAGTGATTGAATCCAAATAAAATGCTTCATCCTCAATTTGATCATTTGCACTTTCATTCAATTCCTCATCTGAATAAGGGATTGCAGCTTGAACTTCTTTAGTTTCTCTAAGTTCGGGCTGTGCTTGTGTACAACCCGTTAATAATAGTTAAACTAATACTAATACTTTCATACAATTCTATACGTGTTCTCCTTTGTATCGATTTCAACTGTGACATTATTACTAAAAGTAGTCTGTTGAACATGATCATTGATGATTCTATGTTCTACCATTTCTTCATTTTTAATTTTTTGATAAAAATCTAGAACAACATTTGCACGTTTAATTCGATCTTCTATGGACAAACCATCGCTTCCAAAATTACCATCCACATTATCATACGGTGCATTCCTTACTATATATGGAATACCCCCATTTAATAACGCATACAACATATAGTCTTCTTGTCTTCTTTCCATTGGCCAAGGCAAAATGAAACAATCATGATACACTAGATTGAATAAAGGTACAGGTATTCCCATTCTTTTCTCATTTTCATCTTTCATCATAAACTCATAAGGCCCATAATGCGAAAAAACAAGTTCTCGCATAGCCCAATCACTACACTCCTCACTTGAAGGAATGATTCCCTTTGAGATCATATATTGAAAACAAGCCCTTCTATATTCCATGCACTCTTTTCTTGTCATCAAATGTTCTAAATTAAAACACTCATCCATTTCATTACAAGAAAATACATCTAAGTATACGCAATCCAAATCAATATGTTTTAAGATCTCAGTGTAGTTTCTTTTTACATACTTTGGTGCTAGACTTGCACACAAATAATTTTGTCTTCCCCCAGCCCAATTGGCATGTTCAAACACACTACCATCCTTTAATTGCATGGCTTGGTTTTCATCATGTGTTTTTGCCTTATAATAATAATCACGATACTGATCATGTAAGCCAAATAAATCATTAGACGCACTTAAACTCTGTTGAAGTCTTTTTAAACCAGTCCATCCACCAGCTTCAATACATGCCGGCAAATAATCCGGATGACAATTATCGTAGCCAGGATCTCCCCAGCCATCTAAATGAAGATATAGTTTGTTTGAACCTAATTCATGAAGACTTTGAATCATCTCTTTTACCGAATCAAAAGAATGAATTACATCCTCTTGTCCATTATAAAAACGTGAATCCTTTTCCGTATGTGCCTTAATACCCGTATGTACAACAGCACATTGTTGAAGTTCTGATATTTTAGAAAGTGTAACTTCTTTTTCTTTTAAAGACTTAAATAAACCGGTTTCTTTAACGTACTCTCGATAAATCTTAGCAGCACGATTATAATCCATATTAGGCTCAAAAGAATATCGAACGACACGCTTATATCGCATCTTACCTAAACTTGTTAACCATACAAATTGAAGTCGTGTGCCCCTATCATCATGATCAATTGTATATTTAGAATCCCAAGGCGTTTCATTGATTGCGATATACCCTTTTCCATTATTGGTTTGACTAAGCCAAGGCATATAGGCAGCACAACTTGTAAACTGGCCATCAAAGGCAATATGACTATAATCATACTCATACCGATTGGGAATCAATAATCCTTGCATATAAGGAATCGTTGAATAGCCATCCTTATCTTCACACACAAAACTATCAGGAAAATGTACCTCTTTAATATTCTCATCCACTTTGGGAATCCATTCAAAATAATAATGATTCGTACTATCTTCTTGCCAAATATATGTATCAAAATATTTATACGTGGTATAAATACCCTTACCTAATCCTGTTGCTCTTTCTTCTGACTTGATGAAATCATCACTAAAATTTATTTTTTGATCATTTTTCGTTACATAAAACGAATCTAGATTATGAATCCAATTTTCCATATACAAATACCTCTTCTAAATTATATCAAACGAAAAAAAGTATCCATTACGATACTTTCTTTAATATTCTTACTTCATAAGGCTTGAACTCAAATGCATTATTAACCGAAAGTTCTTCATTGGTTTCCATGTCGATGAAATCACCTTGACCATTAAAGCCTAATGTTTGAGCAACACTCTTCATGTTCATACAAATCCATAGACATTCCTTTTCATCTTGTCTTTGATAAATACAAGCCGTATTTGTGATACCAATCTGTGTATAATCTCCATAAGATAAAGCGGAATGATTATGTTTCAGATGGATTAACTTTTGAATAGTATTCGTTAATTCATTCCATTCAAACACTTTGATTTCCGGTCTAAGATCCGTATCATTCCAATTTTTTGTACCTTCCATACCCCATTCACTGCCATAATAGATACATGGAATACCTGGCATTGTAAATAACATGGTATAAATTAAAGGCAATTGGTTTTTATCCTCTAAAATCGAGGCAACTCTTTCGACATCGTGATTATCCACAAAGTTAAACAAATGCTTACCCGTATATAAACACCATGGATCTTTGCCAAATTGACGATTCAATGAATAAAGAATCTCATAGAAATTTGCTGAATTAAAACTCGAATACAACCCTTTATAACACTCATAATTTGTGACAGAATCCAACATATTCTCATTCATCCATTGATTATAGTCACCATGTAAAGTTTCACCTAAAAGGAAGAAATCTCTATCTACATGGTTGTGTAAAGTTTGTAGGAAATTCTTATCCAAACAATAAGCTACATCTAATCTTAAACCATCAATTTTAAATTCTTCTTGCCAGAAATCCACTACATTTAAAATGTATTCTACTACTTGTGAATTTTGAAGATTCAACTTCACTAAGATATCATTGCCTTCCCAATCCTGGTACCAGAAGCCATCGTTGTAGTGATTGTTTCCATTAAAATCAATATAGAACCAATCTTTATAAGGTGAATCCCACTTCTTTTCCAATACATCTTGAAACGCAAAGAAATCACGTCCCACATGATTAAACACGGCATCTAAAACAATTTGAATACCATTTTCATGGAATTGATTTACAACTTCCTTTAAGTCTTCATTGGTACCCAATCTTGTATCTAACGTTTTAAAATCCGTTGTATCATAGCCATGCGTACGACTTTCAAAAATTGGATTCAATAGTATACAGTCTATATTTAATTTCTTTAAATGAGGAATAAAATCCTCTAATTTATGAATTCTGTGTTCTAGAACATGATCATTCTCAAATGGCGCTCCACAAGCTCCAAAAGGATAGATTTGATAAAATACACTCTCATTCTCCCACATAAAATTACTCCTTTGTGATATCGCCTGCTTGAACATGAATTAAATCCATCAATGCCTTTGGATCCATCTCAATCTGCATACCAATCTTACCTGCACTAAAATAAATCTTATCTTGATTTAAACAATCCTTTTCAATAAAGGTACGAAATTGTTTTTTCATACCCAATGGAGAACAACCACCACGAATATAGCCCGTAATCTTATTGATGTCCTTCACATGAATCATCTCACAAGATTTGACTTTGGCTATTTTTGCGCACTTCTTTAAATCCAATTCCTTTTCAACTGGAAGCATATACACTAAGTATTCCTTTGTGTTTGCCTGTGTAACTAAAGTTTTATACACAGCTTCCACTGGCTGATGTAACATATTCGCAACATGCACACCATCTACGGGATCACCCTCTTTATGTTCATACGTATGCGCTTCATATTCTACTTTATGCTGATCTAAAAAACGCATCGCATTGGTCTTTTGAATCTTTTTCATGTTTGAAACTCCTCTAATAACTCTTTAGCCACCAAGAATTTCGTCTTATTCTGCTCCATCGCTATTTTTTCAATATAGTGATGCGCCTTGTCTTCACTCCAATGATAATTTGAAATCAAAACCAACTTACAATGATCCACCATCTTCAACTCTAAATATTTCTGTTCAAGCTTACTGATCTTCTTTTCATAAAGCTGGATTCGCCTATTCACACTCATAAGAATCTGAAATGCTTCATACAACAACTGCTTCTTGATGGGATACGACAGAACTATTATACCACTATCTTTACACTGATATGAAACTTGATCATAGATTTCCTTATTGCACACCAACAAAACTTGCGTATTTAAACTTTTCGCAAAATTTAAAAGCCCACTTGTCGTTTGCGAATATAAGATCACAACAATCTCAAAATGCGTATTTCTCAACTTATTTAACGCATCGTTATATGTCTTTGACAGCACATATTGATAATTGGCCGTATTTTTTAATAGAGCTAAGAATTTCTCATTTCCAAGTACTAATACTTTACTTGCCTCCATACGCACTTACCCAACATAAATATCCACTACATCTTTTCCTAAAACTTGTTTTAACCAATCCGAATTCAAAGCCTTTACCTTTGCCTCTTTTAAACTTTGAGGAAGCTTTTTTGTATCACTCGATACAATATCCGTACAAGGATCGGGTACCATGTTCTTTTCAATCCCATCTAAACCAGCATAAATCAATAAGGCATAGGCCAAATAAATATTACAACTACAATCCGGACTTCTTAATTCCATACGATTTGTCGAATGCGTAGCCGGAATACGAATCAATTGATTACGATTCTGATACGACCAGGAAATATAGCTTGGCGCCTTATCCTTACCTAAACGCTTGTAGGAGTGTTTTGTCGGATTTAAAAAGGCTGTCATCTCTTCAATACGATTTAAAATACCGGCCATAAAAGGCATCAACAACTCTTCATGTTGATCCACACTCATATTAATATGCATCCCATTACCTGGCTGATCCTCTAAAGGTTTTGGTGAAAAGTCAGCTACTAAACCCTGCATATTCGCAATGGCTTCAACAACCCACTTAAATGTCGCCGCATTATCCGCTGCTTGTAAAGCACTTGAATAACGAAAATCAATCTCATTTTGCCCAGGACCCATCTCATGATGCGAAACCTCTGGATCAATTCCCATTTCCGATAATGTTAAACAAATCTCACGACGAACATTTTCCCCTTTATCTAATGGTGAAATATCCATATACCCCGCACGATCCAATGGAACATAGGTGTTTTCTCCATTTTCATCCTGCTTAAATAAGTAGAATTCAAATTCTGAACCAAAGTTAACATCTATCTCCATACTTTTCGCTTTTAGGATTGCCTTCTTTAATATATAGCGCACATCCCTTTCAAAAGGCGTTCCATCCGGATATTTAATATCACAATACATACGAATAACACTTCCATCCATACTGCGCCATGGCAAGATACTCATAGTGTTTGGATCTGGATATAAGAATAGATCACTATGCACTTCATCTAGAAAGCCATCAATGGCACTGGCATCAAAGCTAATTCCCTCCACAAATGCCCTTTTTAATTCGGTTGGTAAAACAGAAACATTTTTCTGTGTACCATACATATCAAAATAAGAAAGACGAATAAATCGAACGTCTTGTTCTTCACAAAAATTTAATACATCCTCATATGTCATACAATTCACCTGTTATGAAGTGACCTTTGTCAAGACAAAATTACACTCATATTCTAAAAATATTCAGTTTTAGATTGATGACATAGAGGAACTCCTAAACAAATCTATCGACAGTTAACCACTCTGTTATTCGTGGATTGGGTACCTAAGGTTAATGGTCCGTCGAGCAGGTTTTGTAAATCTCATATCGTGGATCAATAGCTTTTTCGTACAGTCCTCCTCGCGATTTGATTCGTGTACCACTATTGCCTTAAGAGGTGAATCGCAAATAACCAGACCTGTTTCATTATTTACGAAGTTCCTCTATACCATCAATCCTTTGTCTTTCTAAAAGTCTTTCTTCACATCTCCTTTCACTTATTTTTTATTTTAATGGATGTTTCCTGTTTCCATTCCCCAAATAAAACATGCTAACTCTCTAGCTACAGCGACTATTGCCTTATTTCTAGGCACATTTCGTTCAATCAATTTTTGGTATTTCTTCTTCAAACGTTCTGTTGCCTTATCCGCATATGCAATAATATTTACATCCATTCCTTTTTGACGACTTTTTAACCCTTGTGATTTTTTTGCATATACGTTTCCTTTCACCAAAGATTGTGCACATTCTACCAGTGTTTTTCTAATCACTGTATTTCCTTGCTTTGTAATACCAATTCGGTTGTTTTTATCGCCACTAGAATGTTCTCCTGTTGTAAGTCCAGTATAGGATGCATATGCTTTTGCGCTTGGAAAACGTTCAAAATCAGCTGTTTCTACCTGTATAGTCATGGCTGCAAATGTTTCTATACCCTTAAAACATCTTAATTTAGATACCTTTTCATGGTATCTTTCACTTTGATACATCTCATCAATACGATTCATGAATCGATTGATTTTATCGTTTAAATTTTCCATTTCTGCAATATATTCATTTAAGGTTTCTCTTTGAATTTCTGACATTTCCAATTCTCTGATCCAATTCATATAGCGAATTGTCCATTTAGATTTACCATCATATTGATAGCCATGACGCAATACAAATGCGCAGATTTCCTGCTTAACTCTTTTTAATTCCTTTTTGAAATCATGAATCATACGGATGTATTCTTTTATTTCAACATCTTCTTCATCTGGAACATATACAGATTTATATGATCCACTAGCCAAGTTCTTTGCAATATTCAAAGCATCCATTCTGTCATTCTTTACCATCTTATTTTTTGCAGAAACCTGCATAGTTGTAGGAGCCAAAATTACACAATCCACTCCTCTTGCAGTTAACGACTTATAAAGAGAATATCCAAGACAACCTGCTTCATAACCACATTTGATTTCTACATCGTTTTCATAACGACTTTTAAGTGTTTCAATAAACTTAATTACTAGTTTTACATCAGAAGCAAATGTAGATTCTGAAACGATTTCTCCTGTATAACCATCATAAGTGCATAAACTAAACGAATTTTTGTGGACATCCATTCCAACAGATAATATACTTTTCATAGTGACCTCCTATTGTGTTATGGCATCGACACCATAAGTGTTTTTAATCAATTCAATTATGAGTCGTAATCCACGTATTGACAATAGGAGGTCACTTCATATTATCTCGAATAATTAATACACTATTTTCATTCTGTTTTCAAATATTTTTACATTTTTTCATTGACAACACAAAATATCTGTTTATAATGAATGCATACATGGCAAGGACGCCAAAGAAAATATAGGTCAAACCCTAGTTTTTTTAGTGTCCTTGCTTTTTTTTATGTAAAGGAGAGCCATTATGAAATCAATCGTAGAAGAAATTTTTGGAAGTAAAGTTTTTGATGAATCTGTTATGCGAGAAAAGCTCGCAAAAGATACATATCGCGAATTAGAAAAAACCATTCGCGATGGAAAACAGCTAAATATCAAAATCGCAAACGCGGTAGCCCACGCTATGAAAGAATGGGCCTTAGAACAAGGTGCAACACACTATACACACTGGTTCCAGCCAATGACAGGAGTTACAGCTGAAAAGCATGATGGCTTCATCAATCCCGATAAAGATGGCAAAGTCATTATGGAATTTAGTGGAAAAGAATTAATCAAAGGTGAACCAGACGCCTCAAGTTTTCCAAATGGCGGATTAAGAGCCACATTTGAAGCAAGAGGATATACTGCTTGGGATCCAACAAGCTATGCCTTTATTAAAAACGGAGTTCTTTGTATTCCAACCGCTTTCTGCTCTTACTCAGGACATGCCCTAGATAAGAAAACACCACTGCTTCGAAGTATGCAGGCCATTAATAAACAAGCCTTACGTATTGTGAAATTATTTGGCAATGACGATGTTCAAACCATTAAAACAACTGTCGGACCTGAACAAGAATATTTCTTAGTTGACCAGAAATATTATGAACAAAGAAAAGACTTGATCTATACAGGACGTACATTATTTGGTGCACCATGCCCTAAAGGACAAGAATTGGAAGATCATTATTTTGGAACAATCAAAAGTCGTGTTCAAGAATTTATGTCCGATTTAAATAAAGAGTTATGGAAACTTGGCATCTTGGCAAAAACTGAACATAACGAAGTTGCTCCTGCACAACATGAATTAGCCCCAATCTTTACAACGACAAATATCGCAACAGACCACAACCAATTGACAATGGAATTGATTCAAAGAGTTGCGAAAAAACATGGATTGGTTGCCCTACTTCATGAAAAACCATTTGAAGGCATCAACGGAAGTGGTAAACACAATAACTGGTCTTTATCTACGGATACAGGAATCAACCTACTAGAACCAGGCGATACACCTCATGAAAACGCACAATTTTTAGTCTTCTTAGCCGCTATTATTAAAGCTGTAGATGAACACCAAGACTTATTACGATTAAGCGTGGCCACTGCAGGTAACGATCACCGACTAGGTGCTAACGAAGCCCCTCCAGCTATTATCTCTATTTTCTTAGGTGATGAATTAACTGCTGTATTAAAGGCCATTGAAGAAGACAAACCATATGATGGAAAAGAAAAAGAATTGATGAAGATTGGAGCAACCGTTCTTCCTAAATTCCCTAAAGATTCCACAGATCGTAACCGTACTTCTCCATTCGCCTTTACCGGAAACAAATTCGAATTCAGAATGCCGGGATCTAACTCAAGTATTGCCGGATGCAATATTGTGTTAAATACAGTCATTGCGGATGAAATCGAAAAATTTGCGGATATTCTTGAAACTAGCGATGATTTTGAAAGCACATTACATGCCTTGATCAGAGATACAATCAAAAACCACAAACGCATTATCTTCAATGGCAACGGATATGATGATTCTTGGGTTAAAGAAGCTGAGTCTAGAGGCTTATTAAACTTAAAGACAACTCCAGATGCCCTTCCATACTTCAAAACCGATGAAAACATTGCCCTATTTGAAAGACAAAAAGTTTTATCTAAAGAAGAAGTGGAATCAAGATATGAAATTTTAATGGATGAATATGAAAAACAAATCAACATTGAAGCATTGACAATGTTAGACATTGCGAAAAAAGACATTTTACCAGCTGCAAGTAAGTTCTCTAAAGAATTGACAGATACAATCGCTAATAAAAAGGCCATCGGTATCGACTTTACCTATGAACTTGAAACGGCTAAAAAAGTCAGTGAATATTTAACCGAAGCTTACCAAGCTATGATGACACTTGAAAACGATGTTAAAAAACTACATGAAATTGATGATTTTGAAAAATCAGCCTTCTATGTAAGAGACTTCATCATTCAAGACATGGCAAATTTAAGAAAACCATGCGATGAACTTGAAGTCATTACTTCTAATAGTGATTGGCCATTTCCAACATATGGAAAATTATTATTCGGAATTCAATAAACCGGCATACGCCCGGTTTTTCCGTCTATAAAGGAGATGTAATTTATGTGTACAATTATTGGTTATAAATCATTAAAAGTAAATAAAGAATCCATTCATCAAGCATTACTTGCGACATATACAAGAGGTCCAGACAATGAAAGAATACAAGAAGTCGGATGTGGCTATCTAGGTTTTCAAAGACTATCCATCATGGGACTAAGTCCTCTTGGCATGCAGCCTTTTGAAAGAGATGGCAATTATGTGGTATGTAACGGCGAAATCTATGGATTTCGAGAAATTAAGTCCGAATTAGAAAAATCCGGCTATACATTTATTTCGCAAAGCGACTGTGAAATTCTTCTACCACTCTATGAAAAATACGGCTTAGACATGTTTAAAAAGCTAGATGCTGAATATGCCTGCATTATTTATGATGCCAAGAAAAACGATTTTATTGCCGCCAGAGATCCAATCGGAATCCGTCCATTATTTTATGGCTATGATCAAAATCATAATATTGTCTTTGCCTCTGAAGCCAAAAACCTAGTTTCCATTGTCGAACAAATCTTTCCATTCCCTCCTGGATTTTACTATGCCGATGGCAAATTCACTTGTTACTTAGACATTACTAAAGTTGATGAAGTAATCACTTCAGATCTTGAAACCATCTGTTCTAATATTCACGATAAATTAGTGGAAGGTGTCAAGAAAAGATTGGATGCCGATGCCCCACTAGGATTCTTATTGAGTGGAGGATTAGATTCAAGTCTAGTATGTGCCATCAGTCAAAAATTACTCAATAAACCCATTGAAACCTATGCGATTGGAATGGAAGAAGATGCGATCGATTTAAAATATGCCAAAGAAGTCGCTGACTTTATTGGTTCTAACCACCATGAAATCATTATCAATAAAGAAGATGTCTTAAATGCGATCAAACCCGTCATTCAAACTTTGGCTACTTTTGACATCACAACCATTCGCGCCAGCATTGGAATGTATCTTGTCTGTAAAGCCATTCATGAACAAAGTAACATTCGCGTTTTACTAACTGGAGAAATCAGTGATGAATTGTTTGGCTACAAATATACAGATTTTGCCCCAAACGCCCAAGAATTCCAACAAGAAAGTGTTAAACGTGTACATGAACTGTATATGTACGATGTATTAAGAGCCGATCGATGCATTTCCACAAACTCCATTGAAGCCCGTGTTCCCTTTGGCGATTTAGATTTTGTCAAATACGTTATGGCTATTGATCCTGAAAAGAAAATGAATACATATAATAAAGGAAAATATTTGCTTCGTCATGCGTTTGAAAAAGACGAAATTCTTCCTTACGATATCTTAATGCGAGAAAAAGCCGCCTTCTCCGATGCGGTCGGTCACTCATTAAGTGATGATATTAAAGAATATGCCGAAAAGCAGTATACAGATGCTGAATTTGAAGAAAAAATCAAACAATATAAATACTGTTCTCCATTCACAAAAGAATCTCTATTATATCGTGAAATTTTTGAATCTTACTACCCTGAACAGGCAGGTATGATCAAAGATTTCTGGATGCCAAATAAAAACTGGCAAGGATGTAACGTCAACGATCCGAGTGCTCGTTATTTATCAAACTATGGAGACAGCGGAAAATAGAAGGGTTGTGTAAATTATGAATTTTGAAATCGAACACGATGCCTGCGGTATTGGTTCCGTAGTCCAAATCGATGGTAAACAAAGCTATGATGTCTTAGACAAAGCATTGCACATTGTAGAAAAACTAGAACACCGTGCAGGTAAAGATGCCAGTGGTAAAGTGGGTGATGGAGTTGGTATTCTCCTTCAAATCAGTGATCACTTTTTTCGCAAAACATTAAAGAAAGACAACATCAAACTACCCGAACACTATGGTGTCGGTATGTTTTTCTTGCCAAGAAATAAACTGCTTTTAAACCAACACAAAAAAATGTTTGAAAAACTTGTCGAACAAGAAGGATGCACATTCATTACTTGGCGAAAAGTACCATGTGATGATTCCATCTTAGGCCAAAAAGCCAAAGATTGTATGCCTAGCATTTACCAAGCTTTTGTCCAAGGGGATACAGACCTAGAACAAAAACTATATGTGATTCGACGCGAATTTGAAAAGAGTTGTAAAGAAACCTATGTGGCCTCATTAAGCAGTCGTACCATTGTTTATAAAGGTATGTTTCTCGTTTGTCAATTAAGAAAATTCTATTTAGATTTACAAGATGAAAACTATAAGTCTGCAATTGCGATTGTACATTCACGTTTCTCTACCAATACAACACCATCATGGCAAAGAGCGCATCCAAACCGTTATATTGCCCATAATGGTGAAATCAATACCATCCGTGCCAATGTCAATAAGATGTTAGCACGTGAAGAGAGTATGCATTCAAAATTCTTGGATGAAAATTCAAGTAAAATCTTACCCATCATCAATACTTCGGGTTCCGATTCTGCCATGTTAGATAATGCCCTAGAGTTTTTAGTCATGAATGGCATGCCACTTGAAAAAGCCGTTATGATCTTGATTCCAGAACCATGGAAACACCAAACCATGGATCAAAAGAAGAAAGATTTCTACCACTACTATGCCACAATGATGGAACCATGGGATGGTCCAGCCGCTATTTTATTTAGTGATGGACAAAAAGTCGGAGCTGTTTTAGATCGTAATGGACTTCGACCAAGTCGTTACTATCTAACAAGCGACAACATGTTGATTTTATCAAGTGAAGTGGGTGTATTGGATATTGATGAAAAGAAAATCGTAAAAAAATCAAGACTTGAACCCGGTAAGATGTTACTTGTAGATACAAAGAAAAAGAAATTGATTGAAGACTATGATCTTAAAAATGAATATGCCTCTTCAAATCCATATGGAGAATGGTTAGACAACCACTTATTATACCTGAAGGATCTGCCAGCTCCTGATAAAAAAACACACATCCACTCTCAACATGAAAGAGATATTCTTTATAAAGTCTTCGGCTATACCTATGAAGATGTAAAAGATATTATTTTACCAATGGCCCGTGTCAAACTTGAACCAACAAGTGCGATGGGTACCGATATTCCTTTGGCAATTTATTCCCAAAATCATTTAAGTTTATTTCATTACTTTAAACAACTCTTCGCCCAAGTAACCAACCCACCTATTGATTCTTTACGTGAAGAAGTTGTCACAGACACAACCATCTATATTGGTAGTGATGGAAACCTACTCCAGGATAAATCCGGCAACTGTACCGTCTTAGAGGTCAACAATCCCATTCTAACATCACGCGATATGGATAAGATTCGTCAATTAAATCAGACAGGATTTAAAAATGAAACGATTTCTCTATTATTCTATCGTGGCACATCGTTAAAAGAAGCATTAGACAACTTATTTATTGAATGTGATAAAGCCTATCGAAATGGAGCCAACATCTTGATTCTTTCCGATAAAGGTGTTGATGAAGGTCACATGGCCATTCCTAGTCTTTTAGCTGTATCTGCCTTAGAACAACACTTAGTTAAGACGAAAAAGAAAACCGATGTATCCATCATTCTAGAAAGTGGTGAACCAAGAGATGTTCATCAATTCGCAACGATTTTAGGCTATGGTGCAACCGCCATCTATCCATATTTAGCGCATGAATGCATTGAAGAAATGATTCAATTAAATATGTTAGATAAAGAAGTCAACATTGCGATTGATGACTATAATGAAGCCATTTTAAAAGGCATCGTTAAAATTGCTGCTAAAATGGGTATTTCGACTCTCCAATCGTATCAAGGTGCCCAAATCTTTGAGGCCATTGGAATCTCTAAAGAGGTCATCGATACCTACTTCACAAACACCATTAGTGAAGTGGAAGGCATTACTTTAGAAGACATTGAAAAAGATTTGATCTATCATCATGATCGTGCTTATGATCCATTAGGACTTACAACCGATACAAGTCTAGATTCCATTGGATTCCATAAACTTAGAAAAGGTGATGGAAAAGAAGATCACTTATATTCTCCTGAAACCATTGTGAAACTTCAAAGAGCTACACAAACTAATAACTACGATTTATTTAAAGAATATTCGAATGAATTGAATTCAAACCATCAAAAACACCATTTAAGAAGTCAATTGCACTTTAAAAAGACAAGAAATTCAATCCCATTATCGGAAGTGGAAAGTGAATACGAAATCGTAAAACGCTTTAAGACAGGTGCCATGAGCTATGGTTCTATCTCTGAAGAAGCCCATACATGTATGGCCATTGCCATGAATCGATTGGGTGGTAAATCCAATTCGGGTGAAGGTGGCGAAAAACCCCAACGTTTAGGTACCGAAAAGAACTCCGCTATTAAACAAGTGGCGAGTGGTCGTTTTGGCGTAACCGAAGAATACTTAGTCAGTGCCAAAGAAATTCAAATCAAGATGGCACAAGGCGCAAAACCAGGTGAAGGTGGACACTTGCCAGGCAAAAAAGTCTATCCATGGATTGCGAAAACTCGATATTCAACGCCAGGCGTATCTTTGATTTCCCCTCCTCCTCACCACGACATCTATTCCATTGAAGACTTAGCCCAATTGATCTACGACTTAAAGAACGCCAACCCAAAAGCTCGAATCAGTGTTAAGCTTGTTTCCGAAGCGGGTGTAGGTACGATTGCCTCTGGTGTTGCCAAAGCCGGAGCTACCGTCGTCTTAATTTCTGGTTATGATGGGGGTACAGGTGCTGCTTCCCAAAGTAGTATTCACCATGCGGGTCTTCCATGGGAATTAGGTTTGGCTCAAGCTCACCAAAACTTAGTCGAGAACGGTTTAAGAAGTCGTGTTTTAATTGAAACCGACGGTAAGTTAATGACAGGAAAAGATGTTGCGATCGCATGCTTACTTGGAGCGGAAGAATTTGGCTTTGCGACAGCACCACTTGTTACTATGGGATGTATGATGATGCGTGTATGTAATCTAGATACTTGTCCTTTTGGTGTGGCTACACAAAACCAAAAATTAAGAAAGCATTTCAAAGGAAAACCAGAATATGTCATGAATTTCATGTTGTTTATTGCGCGTGAATTAAGAGAAATTATGGCTGAGCTTGGCTATCACACAATCAATGAAATGGTGGGTCATACGGACAATCTAGAAGTGGATGAAGATGCGAATATGGATTACTCTAACATTTTAATGAAACCTTACAATATTCATTATGAGCCAAAAGATTCGTACGATTTTGAACTTGAAAAAACGGTAGATATGAAGACATTGCTTCCTAAGTTTGAACCTTATTTCAATGAGAAAAAGCCTCATGCTGAAACAATCTCAATTTCAAGTACAGACCGTACAGTCGGAACGATTTTATCCAGTGTAGTCACAAAACAATTTAATAACACTCTACAAGACGATACATATACTGTTCATTGTAACGGTGGTGCTGGACAATCTTTTGGTGCCTTTGTACAAAAAGGAATCACGTTAGATGTACATGGTGATGCCAATGACTACTTTGGTAAGGGCTTGTCTGGTGGCAAATTGATTATTCAGCCAAAAAATGAAGCAAAATTTAAGTCAAATGAAAATGTCATTATTGGTAATGTGGCCTTATATGGTGCTACTAGTGGTGAAGCCTATATTCGTGGTATGGCCGGTGAGCGTTTTGCGGTACGTAACTCAGGAGCAAGTGCTGTAGTCGAAGGTGTTGGTGATCATGGACTTGAATATATGACAGGTGGTACTGTTGTGATTTTAGGTCAAACTGGTAAAAACTTAGCGGCCGGCATGTCTGGTGGTATTGCGTATATTTATGATCCTAACCATGATTTATATACACGTTTAAATAAACAATTAGTCAATACGTATGAAGTGAGTGGTAAAGCGGATATTGAAACATTAACGCAATTATTAAGGAATCACTTCAAATATACAAATTCAGATGTTGCAGAAAAGATTTTATCAAATCTTGATCATGAATTATCCAACTTTAAAAAGATTGTACCTAAAGATTATGAAAAGATCACAACATTGATTCAAGAATTAAAGGCCAAAGGCTATCATGATGATGAAGCCAGTCTTATGGCTTTTGAACAAGTACATGCTTAGAAAGGATGAAAGAATATGGGAAAACCAACAGGATTTTTAGAATATGAAAGACAAGAAAACGAGGCCATCCAACCTCTTTCTCGTATCACAAACTTTAATGAATTTCATCCTTTTTTAGATGAAGAAACAAGACGTAAACAAGGTGCGCGCTGCATGAACTGTGGCGTTCCCTTTTGCCAGTCGGCCATTAAGTTAAAAAACATGGTGACAGGCTGCCCATTACATAACTTAATTCCAGAATGGAATGATGAAATCTATAATGGCAACGATAAAAGAGCATTATCTAGATTATTAAAAACCAATCCATTCCCTGAATTTACAGGTCGTGTCTGCCCTGCTCTTTGTGAAAAGGCTTGTTTGAATGGTTTAGATCAAGAACCAGTCACAATCAAAGAAAATGAATTATATACGATTGAAACAGCCTATACTAACAAATGGATGACACCTTATGTTCCTGGTGTGCGCTCCGATAAAAAGGTCGCCATCATTGGATCTGGTCCTGCAGGACTTGCGCTTGCGCATGATTTAAATCGAAGAGGTCATTCTGTGACAGTCTTTGAAAAGGAAGACCGTATTGGTGGTTTATTGATGTATGGCATCCCAAATATGAAGCTTGAAAAGAAAGTCATTCAAAGAAGATTAGAAATACTTACAGAAGAAGGAATCATTTTTAAAACCAATGTAAATGTAGGTAAAGACATCACAAAAAAAGAATTGGAAAAAGAATATGATGCGATTGTCTTTGCGACTGGATCTAAAAAGGCTCGTGATCTAAATGTAAAGAATCGTGATTGTACAGGCATTTATTTTGCGGTGGACTACCTTACAAAGGCCACGAAACATTTGTTGGATAACACAGAAGAAATTTCTGCCAAATATAAACATGTTGTGATTGTCGGTGGTGGAGATACTGGAAATGATTGTGTTGGTACAAGTATTCGTCAGGGTTGTGCAAGTGTTGTTCAAATTGAAATGATGCCTAAAGCACCCGATGAAAGACTTCAAAGTAATCCTTGGCCAGAATGGCCAAAGATCTGTAAGACAGATTATGGTCAAGAAGAAGCGGTTGCCGTCTTTAAAAAAGATCCTCGCATCTACGAAACAACAGTTAAGGAATGTATTTTAGATGAAAAGAAAAATCTAAAACAGATCAAAACGGTAAAAGTCCACTTTAACAATGGTAAGCTTGAAGAAGTAAAAGGTTCCGAACAAATTTTAGACTGTGATTTATTATTGATTGCAGCTGGTTTTATTGGTGTTGAAGATGATTTAAAGAAGAGTTTTAAATTGGAAACTTCACAAAGAAATACGATTGTGACACAACCAAATTCTTATCAAGTCAAAGACAAATACTTTACAGCTGGAGATTGTCATAGAGGTCAATCCTTAGTTGTATGGGCTATTCATGAAGGTAAAGAGTGTGCAAAAGAAGTGGATACGTATTTAATGGGTTACACAAATATGGAATAATTTAAAGTTCATTTAAGCTTATTGCGATATCCTTGTATTGTAAATAAGGAGGTACAAGGACATGAAAAATGAAATGCCAAAAATTCCAAATTCAAATCATAAATTATTAAAGAAAGGTACAAAGCTTGTATTGAGTGCGGCCACATTTGGTGTAGTTGCGGCTGGAAGTTTTCAAGGTGTCAACTATGTGGTTGATAACTATAATAAACAAAATACAACAGTTCAAAGCACAAATGTTTTGAAAACTTCAAGTTCAACCACTTCAAATGTGAGTGCAGTCGCTCAAAATTGTATGCCAAGTATTGTATCGATTATCAACGTTTCAGTATCGGATGTACAAAATTATTTTAGTATGTATGGAAATAACTCAAGAAGCAATCCGTTTACGCAACAAGAAAATACAAGTGTAGGTAGTGGTGTGATCATCAATAAAAAGAATGGTGAAATCGATATTTTGACAAACTATCATGTTATTGAAAATGCCAAGACCTTGACTTGTACATTAGCGGATAATACAAATGTTGAAGCTACAGTAAAAGGTGTAGATGAAGATGGTGACTTAGCCGTGATTTCCATCAAGACAAAAGACTTAAGTGAAGATACTTTAAAACAAATTGCGATTGCGACAATTGGAGATAGTGACAAACTTCAAGTTGGAGAACAAGTTGTAGCGATTGGTAATGCGTTAGGTTATGGTCAAAGTGTTACAACAGGTATTGTATCGGCTACAAATCGTAGTGTTTCAACAAGTTCAGATACAGACAAATCACAATCGTATATTCAAACCGATGCAGCTATTAACCCAGGAAACTCGGGTGGAGCATTATTGAATATGAGTGGCGAATTGATTGGCATCAACTCAGCCAAATTAAGTGATACAGATGTAGAAGGTATGGGCTATGCGATTGCGATCAGTGATGTCAAAGATTCTATCGATACAATGCTACAAGGAAAAGATGTAAGTACATCATGCAATACACCTTCTTCTTCATATTATCAACAAAACGATGAAGATCATGAAAGCGATTCCGTATTTCCATTCGATTTTTGGAACTAAAACAGGGACTTGATTCCTGTTTTTTATTGTTGTAAACTATTGAAGATGTTTTTTTGTGGATATGGATCTAAGGACCATAATCCATGTATGAAGACATCCATTTGATTAGTTACATCGTATTCTTAAAAAGAAACGAAAGTAGGAGGAAATATGAACAAATCAAAACTATCAGTACGCCAGATGTGCGTGTTGGCTTTATTTTTAGCCATCGAAATCATCATGTATTTAACACCAATTGGTTACTTACGTATCAACGCATTAAGTGTTACATTAATGCACGTGCCTGTCATTATCTTGGCTAGTACAATGGGGCCTGCAGCCGGTGCTTTCTTAGGATTCATATTTGGTTGTACTTCTGTAATTGGAGCTACAATGACACCTGGAATCACAAGCTTTGTCTTCTCTCCATTTATCACAGTTGGTGGAATTTCTGGTAACTTCTTTAGTTTAGTTATAGCTTTAGTCCCACGTATTTTATTAGGTGTGGTTGCTGGTTATGTATTTAAATGTGCGAAAAAATACGCAAAAAATACACCAGTCGCTGCAGGTATTGCAGCAGCTGTGGCAACTGTATGCCATACAATCATGGTATTAGGATTGATTGTTATTTTATTCGGTCCTCAATACTCACAAGCTTTAGGTATCAGTCAAGCTGCATTGAACGGTGTTATGGCTGGTGTCATCGGAACAAATATGATTCCTGAAGTCATCGTGGCTGTTGTTTCAAACATGGCTTTAGCGACTGCATTAAGTTCAAGATACGTTGGAATTGCTCAACAAGCATAGTCAATGAATAGTGTAACTTTGGTTGCACTATTTTTTTTATTTAGTTTATAATTATCTAGGTGATAAAAATGGATTTAAATTGGAAATTAAATAAAACAGAACATATTGTACAAGATGAATGGATCGACTTTCGTAAAGAGTCTTTCATTCTTCCCGATGGAAAAGAGTTTTCTCCTTTCTATAACTATTCAAGAAGAAACTTTGTTGTGATTATCGCAAGAACAAAAGATGATAAGTATATAACTGTTCGTCAATTTAGACATGGACTTAAATCTGTAACCACTGAATTTTGTGCCGGTGGCATTGAGGGTGATGAAAAAGACAGTGCATTACTTGCAGCTAAACGTGAACTTGAAGAAGAAACAGGGTACGTTTCAGATCACTGGAAACATATTTATACCATTCCCAGCAATCCGACTATAGCGGATAATTATGCGTATTTATATTATGCCGATGATTGTGAAAAAGTATCGAATCAACATCTAGATTCGACAGAATTTTTAGAAGTCAAAGAATATACAGAAGATGAAATCAATGATTTAATTAAAAACAACGAATTTGTTCAACCAATTCATCTAATGGGTTGGCTAATGGTGAAAAAAGGCGTATTATAGGGATATAAAGGAGACTTATAAACATGGAAAAATTAACTAAAAAGGACATCATTTCAAACATTGCTGAAGATTCTCACTTATCTAAAAAGGACATCACTGAAGTTGTTGACTTGGCATTAACACAAATCTTTGAAGGTTTAAGTGAAGGAAAAACGGTGGATCTTGCAGGATTTGGAAAATTTGAAATCACTGAAAGAAAAGCTAGAGAAGGATTCAATCCTCTAACGAAAGAAAAGATTCAAATTGAAGCTAGCAAATCTGTTAAGTTCAAAGTTGCCAAAGCTCTAAAAGAAGCTGTAAATAAATAATATCAAAACAAAAAGCATCCTTAGAGATGCTTTTTAATTAGTTTCTTCGATCATTACAACTCATTGTATAATAATCCTTTTTATTTTGATACATTCTTTCATCAGCTAATTTACTTATTTCTTGAACCGAATCAAAAGATTTTTCTGAAGACTTGACGACACCATACGATACAGATATCGAATTTAAGTGCTTGCCATGCCATTCATGAATGGTCGCATCAAATTCTTGTAATATGGAATCTAGATTAGAAACAGAGTTTTGAATCCATACGACAAATTCATCTCCACCAATACGATAGATCTTTCCATAAGAGGCAAATGCAAACTTCATGCAGTTACTAGCTGCACAAATAAGCTCATCCCTAGCACTAGGGCCAAGTAAAACATTGGTTTATTTTAGACCGTTTAAGTCTAAAGAGATATAAGCCCATTCCGTATTCGAAGTACACATATATTTTTCTTTTTCATACTTCTCTTTTAATACTCTAGAAAGCATAAGAACTAGTAAGCATGAAGATAAAGTTAAATAAATACCGACAATCAATATCGCTGCGATATTATTTTGAGAAAACATCGATTCAGATTTGGATACAGATACATTATAATTTCCGTGTTTTCGAGTTATATATTGATAGTTTGTATTAGAAGTCAGTATCTTCTTCCCTATTTTATTTTTGTCAGTAGCCCCCTCAATTATTTTCGTCTTTGAATTTACAACATACATTTCCATTCCCTTATACACAGGCATATTAGATACGACATTTGAAATTTGGTTTTGTTTCAACTCTTTTAAAAGACGCTTTGGCCTAATACCCACTTGAACCCTATGCGTTTTTGATTCATTCCAAGTGATCGCATACATCATCTCTTTAGCTTCGGCCGTATTTAGTGTTACATCCTGGCATAATGTTAAATCATAATTGTTTAATATTGTTTAAAGAAAGCCATATGTGCACCAGAATCAAAGCTATATCCAAAATATTTAGGTATTGAACCCGTATATATCGTTCCTGTTTCATCAATAAAATGAATTTTATCCACGGACATTAAAGATGCGATTTTTTGAAGTTCATCAATATCATTTTCTACTTCCGGCTTGGCATCCACAATATAAGATATGGTCTTAACACGTACTATATAATCATCTTTTAATGATTTCACAAACCGCTCTTCACTCGACTCATTTTTATCGAGAACCGCAATCACACGATCCAATAATACATTGGATGTGGTTGCGCATTCTTTTCATTTACATATCTTAATATACATGTTTCAAGACTCAATACGAGGGCAACAATGGTGATTGAAAGCACTAATATTTTTCTTTTTCTCATAATTGCTATTTTAGATTATATTTTCAAAAATAAAAGTGGCATTTTTTATGCCACGATTTTTTGAATCGATTTCTTCAATTCTTCAGCTGCTTTTTTTGTATCCTCTTGATCCATAATAGCCGATACAACACAAACACCTTGAATAGGACTCTTTTCTAAAACAGAAAGATTATCTTTATTTAATCCTCCAATCGCACAAACCGGAATCTTGACAGCCGAACAAATATCATTCAGTGTTTCCACACTCGTAATCTTCGTCTTCACATGCGTCTTTGTCGGATAAATGGCACCACAACCCAAATAGTCAGCACCATCTGCTTCTGCTTTTTTTGCAACTTCTACTGTCTTTGCGGTAGCCCCAATAATACAATCTTTTCCCATGATTTTACGAGCTTGTGAAATTGGCATATCTTCATTTCCTAAATGAACACCACATCCTACAGCCATTGCGACATCGATACGATCATCAATAATTAATGGAATATGATAAAAATCAGTAATCTCTTTTACTTTTAAAGCGAGTTTATAATACTCTAAAGTCGACTTATTTTTTTCACGAAGCTGGACAATGGTTGCGCCGCCAAGACATGCCCCTTTTACTTTATTTAAAAAAGTATCTTCATCATAACCATCTGAATTGGTAATAAAATATAATGTATAATCGACTGTTTTCATTCTAACACCTCAATTTTAAACAAAGATTCATCAAAACTGGTAAGCTTATAGATTTCGTCCATAAAATGCATATGGAAAGTTCCTGGACCATTACACTCTGTCTTTTCTGCCGCTACCTCATAATAACAAGTTGCCTTAATACAAGCCAATAATGGAGAATAACTAGCTAAAAATGTAGCGATTGCCACATTTAACATACATCCAGTCCCCGTAATTCTTGAAAGCATATCACAACCATTTGAAATTAAATTCACTTCATTACCATCTGTAATGACATCCACCTTGCCGCTACAAACAACTACACAACCTAGATGTAAAGCCATATCTTTTAGCCATTTTGCACTTTCATAGATATTCTCTTCATCGAGAACATCCGCATCTACACCATGCGCATGACTTGTCATTCCATAAAAAGCTTTACATTCACTGATGTTGCCTTTAATGACGGTTGGACAATATAAAGAAACAAGTTCTTTGGCATAATTCAATCGAAGTATTGAACAAGCCACTCCAACCAAATCTAAAATAAATGGAATTTTATTTTCTTTAGCACATTGAGCACTAATCATCATAGACTTAGCTCTTACATCATCAAAATTGCCTAAATTCAATGCCAAGGCACTTGAATTTGAAGTAATCAATTCAACTTCATCGGGGTGACAAGCCATAATCGGCTTCGCCCCCAAAGCTAATATAAGATTTGCACAATCATTAATTGAAATCGGATTTGTGATACAGTGAATCAAATTATTCGTTTGTTTCAACAAATTTTTGCACTCCTAACTTTCTTTGAATATTTTCTAGGATTCCACTACGAGACATCGACTTCAATAAAACATACGCAATACTTCCACCGATGATTGTACCCATTAAAAAGCTAGGTACATAGAACATCCATGTAAGTCCAGTTCTTCCCCATAAATATGTCATCACTGGATATGAAAGAACCGAACCAATTAAGCCAGTACCAATGATTTCACCAAGTACAGCAGCCCAAATCTTTCCTTTGCTTACACGATATAAGATGCCAGATAATGTAGCTCCAAAAATAGCGCCAGTTAAAGCTAATGGTGGAATTCCCATAACAGCCATACGGATTAAACCAATAGCTAAAGCACAAAGAAATGAATACCAAGGCCCCATAAATACAGCCATAGTGATATTAATAAGATGTGCCATAGGACACATTCCTTCTACACGTAAGATTGGAGAAATGACCACTCCAACAGCTACCATCATTGAAAAAAAGACTAAGCTTAATAAGTAATTGTGTTTATTCATAATACTACCTCCTACAGATACAGATGGCCTAGAAAACACGCAAAAACCATCTGTGGTTTCGGTATTAGACAAACAGTCCTCTCTCATCCTGTCAATTCAGGCTCCCTCGCTTGTTTTCTATACTCTAGGCGCTCCCCTACAGCAAGGCAATAAAATAAAAAGACCTGCAACGTAAAAAGACAGGTCAAAAAACATCTATACTTCCTACGCCGGCATTATCCGTCAGGTTTAATGGGTCGAAGTCGAACTTCCTCTCAGCAATAGCTCCCCAGATTTATTTACTACATTTAGAATTCTAGTACAAAACACACTAAAGTGCAAGGAGTAATTCATTCATAAAAACATACAAAATGAATTTTTTTATCTATTATTCTAAACCATAATGTCAAATGATAGAGGGTTGTAATGTTACAACCCCAAATTTGATAAAGGCTTTATAAATTTCTTCTCATTCATCACATCATTTGTCACATACTCACCATTATAAAATAAGGCATAGGTAGTAATGGGTGTTGGCGCATTTTGCGCCTTTTCTTTTGTATCTAGATGAATCGCTTTAAATAAGATATTTAAATCTTTTGAAACATTCTCAATCACTGGAACATATTTCGCATTAAAAGGACATTGGCTTGTATAATATAAGACAAAACCTAGTTCGTCTATATGACAATCTTTCGCACAAGATTTAAATTTAGGTGAAACCAAATCCTTAAAACCTAAATACCATAATTGAATACAATTATTCGCTTCATCACACACTTTAAAACCTTTATACGCAAGAAATTTAGGATCGGCAAGATACGATGTTTTCTTTTTGGTAGATAGAATACAAATTCCATCCATACCCTTCTTCTTACTATCCTCAATACACATATTCAATAATTCACTCGAATAGCCATGACCCTTTAATGATCCAGAAACCCATAGACAATAAAGATACATAAAATTCTTGGCATCGAGTGGAATCCACGCATTCTTTGCCGGAATATATTCAATAAAACATTTCCCTCTTACGCTTGATTTAATAAAGACAAGACCATCCTCAAAACGATCTGTCAACCAATCCTTCTTTGATCTTACCTGTACATCTGAATTACTACTAATTGCACAACAAATGTGTTCTTGTTCTATATTTTCTTTTGTGACATATACATAATCTATTTTAAACACCTCAAAATCAGTACACTAAAAGGAGTTGAAATTCATCAACTCCTACGTGTTTTATTTATCGAATTGAATAGCAGCCTGTGCCGCAGCAAGTCTTGCGATAGGTACACGATATGGTGAACAAGATACATAGTTCAATCCAACTCTATGACAGAATTCAATACTTGCTGGATCACCGCCATGTTCTCCACAAATACCTAATTTAATATTTGGACGAGTACTCCTTCCAAGTTCAGTAGCCATCTTTACAAGTTTTCCAACACCTCTTTGATCTAAGTGTGCAAATGGATCGGATTCAAAGATTTTTTTATCATAGTAATCTTGTAAGAATCCTCCTGCATCATCTCTTGAGAATCCAAATGTCATCTGTGTTAAGTCATTTGTACCAAATGAGAAGAATTCAGCTTCTTTTGCGATTTCATCCGCTAATAAAGCAGCACGAGGAATTTCAATCATTGTACCAACATGATATTTCATGTCTAATTCGGATTCTTGAATCAATTTGTCAGCTACCTCACATACAATCTTTTTAACATAGCGAAGTTCTGCAACATCCCCAACCAATGGAATCATGATTTCTGGTTCTATCTTCCAGTCTGGGTGTCTTTCATTGACAGCTAATGCGGCCTGAATCACTGCTGTTGTCTGCATTTCAGCAATTTCTGGATACGAAATAGCCAAACGACATCCACGATGACCCATCATAGGATTGAATTCGTGTAAGCTAGAAATGACAGATTTCAATTCATCCAATTCAATGTGCATATCCTTAGCTAATTGTGTAATATCATAAGAGTTTGTAGGTAAGAATTCATGTAAAGGTGGATCCAAGTAACGAATTGTCACTGGTAAACCTTCCATAGCTTCATAGATTCCTTCAAAGTCACTTCTTTGCATAGGCAAGATTTTTTCTAATGCGACACGTCTTTGAGCTGCTGTTTTAGAAACAATCATTTCACGAACCGCTTTAATACGATCTCCCTCAAAGAACATGTGTTCTGTACGAACTAGACCAATACCTTGCGCACCAAATTCATGAGCTTGTTTTGCATCATGTGGAGTATCTGCATTAGTACGAACTTTTAATGTACGTCTTTCATCCGCCCAATTCATGAAACGTTCAAAATCACCTGAAATACTTGCAGGAACGGTTTTAATAGCACTACCATAGATATTTCCTGTTGAACCATCTAAACTGATCCAATCTCCACGGTGATATTTCACACCATCAATTTCAAAATATCCTTCATCATCATGCATTTTGATATCTCCACAACCACTGACGCAGCATGCACCCATACCACGAGCTACTACAGCAGCATGACTTGTCATACCACCACGTACAGTTAAGATACCTTGAGATACATGCATACCTTCAATATCTTCTGGACTTGTTTCTAAACGAACTAAGATGACTTTGTGGTTACGACTTGCCTCTTGAATCGCTTCTTCTGCACTAAATACGATTTGACCACATGCAGCACCTGGACTTGCTGGAAGTGCTGAAGCAATTGGTTCAGCTTTCTTTAATTCATCCGCATCAAACATTGGGTGAAGTAATGAATCTAATTGTTTAGGTTCAACCATCATTAAAGCTTCATCAATAGTAATCATGCCTTCATCCACCATGTCGCACGCAATCTTTAATGCAGCCTGAGCTGTACGTTTACCATTACGTGTCTGCAGCATGAATAATTTACCTTTTTCAATTGTGAATTCCATGTCCTGCATATTACGATAGTGAGTTTCCAATTTCTTAGTAATATCCACGAAATCATCATAAGCATTAGGCGCTACTTCTTTTAATTGATCAATCTTTTGAGGTGTACGAATACCCGCAACAACATCTTCACCTTGGGCATTCATTAAAAATTCACCATACAATTTATTCTCACCAGTACTTGGATTACGCGTAAAGGCAACACCTGTACCACAATCATTACCCATATTACCAAATACCATCATCTGTACGTTAACGGCAGTTCCCCAGCTTGAAGGGATATCATTCATCTTACGATAGTAGATAGCACGAGGGTTGTTCCAAGAACGGAATACAGCTTCAATAGCCCCCATCAATTGTTCTTTTGGATCTTCAGGGAATTCAGATTTTAATTCATTTTTGTAGAACACTTTAAATAATTCTACTAATTTCTTCATATCTTCAGCGTTTAAATCTAAGTCATCGCTAATGCCTCTTTCAGCCTTTACTTCATCGATGATCTCTTCAAAACGCTTTTTACTCAACCCCATAACAACATCTGAATACATTTGAATAAAACGACGATATGAATCATATGCGAAACGCTCATTATTTGTTAAGTTAGCCACAGTTTCTGCAACTGTTTTATTCATACCCAAATTTAAAATAGTATCCATCATACCAGGCATACTTGCACGTGCCCCTGAACGAACAGATACTAATAAAGGATTGACTTCATCCCCTAACTTCTTTCCAGACTTCTTTTCCAATAAATCTAGATATTCCATGATTTGAGCTTTAATACCATCATTAATTGTTTCATTATCTTCATAATATTGGTTACAAGCTTCTGTAGTGATTGTGAATCCATAAGGCACAGGCATTCCAAGTTTAGACATTCCAGCTAAGTTGGCACCCTTTCCACCTAACAATTCACGCATCGTTTCATCGCCTTCATTAAATTCATAGACATATTTTTTATCCATAATGTTTTACCTCCTATTTGTAACCGTTTACATGTGTAAATTATTATAGCATACAAATTTACATAGCGATAGTTTTTTTGAAATTTTCACAAATAAAAACCTATCCGTTTACACCAATAGGTTTATCCACGCTTAACAACTGCACTTTTTTGTTAAAACGCAATACCAATTTTTACAGTATGTTCATTTTGCAATCGACAAGGATGACAGAAGCATTAAAATAGTTGAAAAAAAAGACCCGGACAACTAAAAAGTTGTCCAAGCCTAAAATCAGCTTTAAACCGTTTTGAGGGTATATGCAGCTCCTTAAATTCTTGGAGAGCAAATACACCTAACTCCATCCAAATTTATTGCGCCCTTTTTAGCAGCAGACTCACAAAATATATAGTTCATATAACTCCTCCTAAACATACTTCTACTCTAATTTTAACTGTTTAAGCAAGAAAAGAACTAGAATATTCTAGTTCATACTTGCATGCTCTCTACACTTACCACAAACAGAATAGTTTGGACAAGCATCTGTACACGCATTGTCTACGACTGTCCTTAATTGTGCTGGCATCATTGTTGTGATTTCATCATCATCATATCCAACCACAAGACTCTTTTCTGATAAAAGAATCGGTCTTTTTAGAATCGATGGATTTTCCTGAATCAAAGTAACCAATTCCTTCATCGAATAATCATCGATATCTTTTTGAAGTGCCTGGAATGCCTTCGAACGAACCGAAATGATATCTTCCGTTCCATTTTCACATCGCGACAATAAATATTTAATTTCACTTTCCTTCAATAATGAAGTAAATATATTCTTTTCAACAAATTCAATTTGGTTGTCTTTTAACCACTGTTTTGCCTTACGACAACTCGCACAACCTGGAGAAGTATATAAAATTACCATAATAATAGCCTCCTTCAACTAATTATATCATAATACTAGGTTTAAAATAAATAGTTGTATCTTATATTTAAATATGCTATATTCTTCCCTAGTGAGGTCAAGAAATGGAAAAAGCTATTTTATCAAGAATCAATTTACAACGACAAGATACTCATATTGCACAAGAATATTTTGATACAATATCAGACTTAATTGATACACAAGAAGTACAGGGCCTAAAAAAATGCAGCCAACACATGGCTACATCTCGCTTCCAACATTCTTTAAACGTTTCTTACTATTCCTTTTTAATTTGCAGAAAATTCGGTCTTGATGCCTATAGTGCAGCACGCGCCGGTTTATTACATGATCTATATTACTATGATTGGAAAACAGATGACAAGCGTCCTCTTGAAGGGAATCATGCGATGATTCACCCAATCATTGCCCTTGAGAACGCTAAAAACCTCACATCAACAAATCCAACCATTGACGATGCCATTTTACATCACATGTGGCCATTAAAAACAAGCCACCCAAGCACAAGTGTTGGATGGATCATTCAAGCTGTAGATAAATTCTGTGCCATCACAGAAATGGGACATCAATCTCTATTTCGAGTAAGTCGTTCCAACAATCTATTAAGCTATTGCATTCTATTTACATTCCTATTAACAATGTAGGCAGCTAGGATTCTCTAGCTGCCTTTAGTTTTTCCTTAAATTGTTCTAGCCATAAAGAACCATCTTTATCCAATCCATACTCACCCATTTGAATACTTGGCTTTTTCTCCCCATGGAAATCACTTCCACAAGTAATCAATAAATGATATTCCTTCGCTAGCTTTTCATAATATACATTTTGATCAGGCGTATGATAATTACTATAAGCTTCAATACCATCCACTCCAGCATCCAATAACATCTTGAGCATCTCGTCATTTTTATAAAACGTATTAAAAGGATGCGCTACAATCGCAAGTCCACCAGCCTCATGAATCTTTTGAACCGATTCGACAAAATCAGGCATTGGTACATATACAAATAAATCCGAACCATATTGACATTTATCCCAAAAGAAATTAACGGGTGCCGGATCACTTCTTTTACCGCCTGGAATATAATCCTTAAAATCGGGAATATCTTGATAACGAGGATCATTGAACATATGCGTACACATCACAAACCAAGGATTTTTGCCATTCGCCTCTTTCAACACAGCCTCCTCATCAATTTCAACACCATACTTCGCTCTTAATTTTTCGCAACGAGTTGAAAATGCATTTCTAGATTTCACTTGCGTTCTTTCCAATAAATTTTGAAAATAGGTATCCTCTAAATCGATACCATATCCAAGTAAATGTACATCTGTGTATCCAATACTTGTTGAACACTCAATAGCAGGAATCACTTCAATATCCGCTTCTTTACCAAGTTTGATCATTTCCTTAACACCGCTGATACAATCATGATCACTTAACGCAATGGTTTTTAATCCTCTTTCTTTTGCGATTCCAATCAATTCTTCAGGCGTGAACTGTCCATCTCCCGAATAACAGGAATGCATATGCAAATCAAATTCATTCATTTCTATAACCTTCTTTAAATCACATAGAAAAATATAATCACAAAGATACCTAAAATAATGCGGTACCAACCAAAAATTGTAAAATCATGGCTCTTTACATAGTTCAACAAGGCTTTAATTGCGAATAAACTCACCACAAAAGCCACGAAAGTTCCCAATAGTAATAAGAACAATTGTCCAAAACTAAATAAACCTACCTTTATAAAATATTTAATGACCTTTAAAAGACTCGCTCCAAACATGACAGGAATTGCCAAGAAAAACGAGAATTCACTTGCGACCGTTCTAGAACAGCCACAATATAAGCCACCCAAAATTGTAGCTCCACTTCTTGAAGTTCCTGGAATCAAGGCTAGACATTGAAAGCAACCAATCTTTAAAGCCGAAAGATAATCAACTTGTTCAATCGTTTCAATCTTTTCTTGTCTAGGATTCTTCTCAACCAAGATAAAAATAATCCCATACGCAATCAGTGCAACCGCAATCACAAAGTTTGCCGATAAATATCCCTCAATAATATCATCCAACAATAAGCCAATAATGGCAGCTGGAATAACACCCACAATCACCTTAGACCAAAGTTGTAAAGTCTGTTTTCTCTTTTTAAACGATTTACGCTTATCAAAAGGATTCAATTTCTGATAATATAACACTAAAACCGCTAAAATACTACCAAACTGAATAACCACTTTGAACACTTCAAAGAAATCAGCCGGTTCAAGTGGCCAAATGCTCGCAAACACAATTAAATGTCCTGTCGACGAAATCGGCAGCCATTCCGTTATCCCCTGTATAATACCTAATAAGATTGTCTTAACAATACTGCTTAGAATTGTCATTCTTCATTCCTTTTAGCTGCATACGCATGAACCATCTGTTTAAAAATTTCGCCCCTAATCTCATAATTTTTAAACTGGTCAAAACTAGAACATGCAGGACACAATAAAACAATATCACCAGGTTTTGCCAGTAACACAGCCTTTTCAAACGCATCCTTCATGGTTTCAACACTCATTTGACTTGTAAAAATATCCTTAAATTTATCTTTTGTCTGACCAAAAGAAATACATTTCTTCACTACACCATCATATTGTTTCAAATCATCAAAAGAAATATGTTTATCTTTGCCACCACAAAGTAGAATTACATTCTTCTCAAATGCAGATAAACCTGCACAAGCCGCATGCGTATTTGTAGCCTTAGAATCATTGTAGAAACGAACATTATCAATTGTATCTACATATTCAATACGATGTTCTACACCACTAAATTCACGAATCACTTCCTGAATATTAAATAAAGAAACACCCATCAAATAGGCCATACAACTTGCCATCATCGCATTCCCACAATTGAATTCACCAACAATTTTTAAATCCGATAAAGTAAACAACTGCGTATCTTTATAATAAGCATACTTATCATCTTTATATAAATCGACATCTTTTCTTTTCAAAGAAAAATCAATCACATGACAAGGAATGTTTTGAGCATACTTCACAACATTTTCATCATCCACATTACGAATAAAGTAATCATCCGCATTTGTGTTCTCATAAATACGCATCTTACTTTCATAATACGCTTCAAGACTATCCATATAATCTAAATGATCCGGTGCCAAATTTGTCACGGTTGATACATGAGGTCTAAATGTTTCAATTCCCAACAATTGGAAATTACTTAATTCAAGAGCTACATTATAGTCTTCATCCGTATATTCTAAAGCCAATTCGCATAAAGGTGTACCAATGTTTCCAGCAACCAAACTCTTCTTTTGTCGATTCAACATCTCATATAATAACGTCGTTACGGTTGTCTTACCATCTGTACCTGTTACGGCTGCATAATTAAAGTTCTTGGCATACCGATACGCCACTTCAATTTCTGTATAGATTTTTGCGTTTTGTTCTACAAAATAATGTACGAAAGGAACACGATAAGGAATACCAGGATTCTTCACAATAAACGCGTACTTCTTTTCTTTTAATGAATCTGGATGCCCCCCATCAAACACTTCGATACCTATTGATTCTAATTCCGACTTTTCTTTAACCTCATTCGAATCCGTTAAAACAACATGATATCCATTCTTTAATAAAAGCTTACTAACGGCAATCCCACTACGGGCAGCCCCAATGACCAATACAGTTTCCATCTACATTACCCCCAAAACAAGTCCAAGAACCGCAAAGATAACACCAACAAGTCTAAAACGTGTAACAACCTTTTCTTCAGACCATCCACACATTTCAAAGTGGTGGTGCAAAGGCGCCATCTTGAAAATTCTCTTATGTGTTTTTTTATAATACGTAACCTGTATAATAACGCTGCAAACTTCTGCAACAAAAACAAAACCAATAATAATCAATAAAATTTCTTGTTTTAAGACCATTGCGACAGCAGCAATCAAGCCACCCAAAGCCAATGATCCCGTATCCCCCATAAAGATTTGAGCTGGATGCTTATTAAACTTCAAATATCCAAGTAACGCAAAGATCACGAGACAAATCAAACATGCCACATTATATAATCCTTGCATCCATGCGAATACCACAAATGGAACAAGCGCAATGACCATCTGTCCTGCACACAATCCATCTAAACCATCCGTTAAGTTCACCGCATTCGTTTCAGCTGTAAACATAAAGAATACTAAAATAAAGTAGAACCATGATAAATCGATTGTCACATTCAAAATAGGAATCCAAATATCTGTAGTTGAACTTGTACGATATAAGAAGAAAAACACAACCGCTAAAATAGACTGAAATAAAAACTTATGAGCTGGTTTTAGCCCCTCATTATTCTTTTGTACAACAATAATATAATCATCAATAAATCCAACAACACCATACCCTACAAAGGCAAGTAGAATAATCATTGTATTCATATCCAGTTTGAATGGAGTAAAGAAAGAACCTATAATATAAACAAGTGTCGGTACAATAATGAAGGCTAAGCCACCCATCGTAGGCGTACCATTCTTCTTTTTATGGCTTGCCAAACCCTCTTCTCTTTCTGTTTGTCCAAACTTAATTTTATGTAAATAATCAATCAATCCAGGCATAATCAGCAACATAATCACAAGCGTAACTAAACACATGCCTAAGATTATTAAGCAATTCGAATTCAACATTCCATCGTCTCCTCTTTTTTTAAAACATTATCATTATAACATTCTCTTTAGTCTTGAACAAATTTTAATTCGGGGGTTGAAATAAGGGCTTGTTAATGGTATTATAGTTAAGCGATTGCGTAAATGAAAGAAAAAGGAGGACATTAAGATGTCAAGAGTATGTGCAGTATCTGGAAAAGGTCCTTTATCTGGAAATAAACGTTCTCACTCAATGCGTGCTTCTCGCCGTAAATGGAACGTGAATCTTCAAAAAGTTCGTGTTGTAGTTGATGGAAAGCCACAAACTATCCGTGTTTCAGCTAGAACATTAAAAACTTTGAAGAAACAAAACGCTATTTAATTTTAGATAATTAGGATCCTTAAAAAATTATGCATAAGATAAAAAAAGAAGAGATATACTCTTCTTTTTTTCTTTATGCTACAATGAATTTGAGGATACATATATGAACAAACAAAACCATGACGAACTACTAAACCAAGGTTTAACTCAAAAAGAAATCGATTTTCTTACACAAAAAGGCTTCACCAAAGAAGAAATGATTCAATCCCATCAATATAATAATGAAATCAAGAAAGGATCGAATTTCATTTCATGGCTTGTCGATTTGATTACTTGGTTTTTACCTTAAAACAGCAGCAATCACTGCTGCTGTTTATGTTTCTTCTTATTTAAATACATATTTTGATCCGCCAAATCCTTGACACTCACAATATCCCCCGTCAGCAACAAGGCCGAACCATAAGATACAGAAGGCAAATATGTATATTTATTACGCTTCTTTTTTATGAAACTTTCAAACTGTGCAGAACACGCCTCTTCATTTTGACTATTTTTTAATAAGACACAGAATTCATCGCCACCAATTCTGTAACAATAGCCATATTTGGCATATGCCTTCTTAATACAATCCGCAATGATACTCAAACACAAATCTCTTTTGACATGACCAAACACATCATTGACATGTTTAAAATCATCCACATCAAACACAATCAACATACCATTTGTATAATTCATTTCCTTAGAGCGATTCAAAAAACTATTCTGATTTAATAAGCCAGTCAAACCATCTAACTGATTCCACATTTCACTGCAATAAATAAAATATAAGCCCGAAAGTAAGGTGACACAAAGCCAACTTACATGAAGATTTGGAACTAAGATTTGTATGATAGTTTCTGCAACCAAGAAGATCATCAATGGATAAACCAATGCTTTACTGCGATTTTGAAACTGTTTCGAAACAAAAATCGTAGATAAAGATAAATATAATATAGATATAAAATACGCAAAGATATAAATAAAGAAATAAGGACCCCTAGAATATATATTTTCTTGACTTACTGAAAATACAAGTCCAGACGGAATCGATAGGGCCAGAATCAAAAGATATACGACTTCACATAAAATCGCTAATTTGAATTCCCACCTAAGTTTTGTCTTTTTATCCAATACATACACCAAACATATACAAACCGATGGCGTAAGACCAAAACCAAGATAGTTCGATACAATATTGATCCAACGAAATTTCTTTGGTAAACCATCCACTTTTAATGTAACGACTTCTAACAATGAAATTAGTGCAATCAATCCAAACGCAAATAAAAATCCACGCTTTTGTTTTTTATTTAACGATTCACTTAATCGCGTCAAAACGCACATGAAACAAAGAACGAAAATATCAATTTTCTATAATACATAAAAATATCCATTCATCACTCGCTGTCCCATTCCTTATATATACGTCTAAATACAATTGGACTGTTCTTTTTCAAATACTCTTTTTGAAGCCAATCCAAATACGTTCCTGGACTAATAATACCGCGTATGCTCAATACATCTGCACCTAACGTTCCCAAAACTAAATCGGTAAAAGAAGCACAATTATCACCTAAAGCCCAGTAAATATGGAATTTACCACTCTTGACCTTATATAACTTCGCTCCCGTACGATAATGCAGACGACTTGGATAATCCATTTCATATTCACTAAAACGATCATACCCATCTTCTTTTTCAATCTTTGTATACCAACGATAGCCATTTTGACGAATTTTTTCAATTTCTTTTTCAATCAATGCATTCTGTTTCGACGTTGTATAAATACCATATTCAAAAATGGAATTATTCTCTGCCGTAATCATATTTGGAATGTATTTTTCGAGTGGCACCGTAAAGAAAATGCCATCCCCAATCGTTTGATTTAAATGAAAGGAATCACTATCATAATTTCCATAACTATAGACAATATCATCGTACGCAAAACAGATATGCCCTACCTTTTGGAAGCCCTTGGGCCCTACATGGACAATCACCTTTAAACGAACAACCTCATCCTTCTTATACGTATTTAAATCTTCTGGCTTACCATCCTCTAAATACCGGTTAATACTTGTCAAAGCCGCATCCGGAACGAAAGCACATAAAAAAGCCGGAAGTGTGATTCTTACTTTTCGTTTCCATTTATATTTCGTTAAAGGATTGATTCCTTCATATCCATCCCCTAAATAACGCATACCTAAGATCATAAAGTAAATGCCAAAAGCACGCATTAAAAGATCCGTATGAAAGTCTGGATTCAATAATAAATAGAAGCCAAAGAAAATATAAACAAAGCTAAACACAAAGTTTAAGAAGTTTCCTTTAATATGATCGATTTGATTAATCACAAGCTGAACAAAACAGGCAAAGCCACAAAGAATACAATATCCGCCAAAGTTTACTCGCAAGATCCATTGTGGAAGATACCGAAAGTTCATTAAGAAAAACATAAACGCAAAGGATAATATGGAAAAGAAAAAATCTTTATTCAATTTATTCTTCACAAAGCGAATAAATAAAACTACGCCATTGATACATAAAAATACAATAGATGCGATTAAGATCCCTGTAAAAATACGATTGGGAATCCATATCATGATGGCTCCCGCAACCATTAATATGGTTCCAATCACAAAGTTCATAGCTACATCATAGAACATAGACTACCTCCAGTTGGATTGTACACACAAAAAGCTGCCTTCATCCACACGAACGATTCCCTTTTTCCCTGTTAAAGAATTACTTGTCGTATATATTTCTTCGATATGAATACGTCTTTTATCTAATGGATATAAAAATCCCGATAAAGAAAGCACACCCTCTTGAATCGGATAAAACGAAATATGATGATACGAATCATCAATTTCATGAACGCCCACATTCATAACAGATATTTTTTGGTGCTCATCAATCAACACTACATTTTGAAAACGATACATCACCAAGCGAATATTCGCAATCGTATGATCGATTCTTCCTTGCATGGCCCCATATAAATAGATCGTATCATAATCTTTACATAAACGAATCGCAAGCTCTGAATCCGTTTCATCCTTCATAATGGGATGTCTTTCAATTGGACATGTGATTCGTTTAAAATCCTCTTCACTTAAAGAATCAAAGTCTCCCACGGCCATTTTAATTGGAAAACCCTGATCTATAATTTTTAATGCACCAGCATCAACACCGATATAATCACAATTTTCAATTTTTGGCACAACATCAACGAGTGGTGTAATTAAAACCGCACAAGTCATTTATTCAAGCATACCTTCAATTGTCTTTGCGATATCATTTTTAAATACGTAGCTTCCCGCAACCAATGTGTCGCAACCTGCATTTAATGCCAATCTAAACGTATCCTGGTTGATACCACCATCAATTTCAATACGATATGAAAGGTTCAATGCTTCACGCTTTTCTTTTAACCACTCTACTTTTTTAAGCATGTCGGCCATAAATTTCTGGCCTCCAAAACCAGGCTCAACACTCATAATTAAAACAAGATCACAAGATTGAAGTACACTTTCAAAAGATTCAATGGCCGTATTTGGTTTTACGACAATACCACCTTTTGCACCCAAACCATGAATTTCATCCAATAACTTCTGAATACGAGTCAAATCATTATTCAAAGCTTCTGTATGGAAAGTTACTAGATCCGCTCCATTTTTAATAAAGATAGGTGCGTATGTTTCTGGGTCTTCTACCATTAAATGCACATCCATAAATAATGGACAAGCCTTTTTAAAACCTCTTAAAATATCAGGTCCAAACGTTAAATTCGGCACGAAATGACCGTCCATCACATCAAAGTGTAACCACTCTGCTTTAGATTCATTTAAAATTTCTAATTGTGCACTCACATTGGAATAATCCAAAGATAAAATTGAAGGTGCAATCACAATTGAATTCATAGTTTTTTACCTCTTTCCTCCATAATATTTTTATAATCCTCATAAACAGATGGATTGATTTGCCCATTTTCAACAGCCTCTTTGATCTTACAATCCGGCTCATTCAAGTGCCTGCAGTCTTTAAAACGACAAGTATGAATGTATGGTTTAAAATCAAGAATACACGCATCTAAATGCGAAGTATCTAATCTTGTAAAATCTAAGCTTGAAAATCCAGGCGTATCCGCCACTAAGCCATCACACACATGGTGTAACTGGCAATAGCGTGTCGTATGTTTACCACGCCCCAAAGCTTTAGAGATGGCTTGTGTCTGTAATTCAAAATCAGGATTTAGACGGTTTAATAAAGAACTTTTTCCCGCACCTGACTGACCACATAATACAGACACTTTTCCATTTAAGATTTCCTGTAATTCTTTATCATCACTACCAGGATTGGAGAAAACCACATCATATCCGGCCTTTTTATATTTTTCAAGATCCGCCAAAATTTCTTCGGGTTGATTCAATAAATCAAGTTTGGTCACACAAATCACCGGTTTGACACCCGCTAAGCCTACTAAGAAGATCAAACGATTTAATAAGTGACAAGAATAGTCCGGATCTTTTAAACTCGTGACAATCAAAGCCTGATCTACATTGGCTATGGCCGGTCTTAAAAGTCGATTTGTTCGTGGCAACACTTTATGAATACGATATGAATCCTCAATCTTTTCATATTCGACAAAATCCCCGACGACTGGCGCTTCATGCTGGCGCATCTTACCTCTTGGTTTGGCAATGATTTCTTCCTTTTCATTTTGAATCGTATATTGATTCGAAATAATTTTTATAATTCTTCCTTGCTGCATATTAATCATAATACAGCGTCACAACACTGTTTGTTCCTTCCTGTACATATTTAGTTCCAACATCTGGCGATACACTCATCACCTTATTGCTGCTCTGTCCATTTTCAATATGACTTAAGACAACCGCAATTCCTAAATCATTCAATTCATCTTTGGCATCCAATACGTCTTGACCAATCAAGTCCGAAGGAATCACAATCGAAGGATAGGTACTTACCACAAAAGTAATGGTTTCCTTACTGTCTGGATCAATACGTTTTCCTGGTGTTAAACCCTTTTGTTGTAAAACAATACCTGGATCCATATCTTTTGAGCCTTCATATTCCACTTCAATTTGCACATTTGGACAATTCTTTGCCAATTCATAAGCAGCCTCCGAATACGATCCATCTGTAAAGTCTGGCACTAAATAGGTAGATCCTTTAGAAACGGTTAAAACAATTTTCGCATCATTTAAAATCACTTCACCCTCTTTATAAGAAGCTTTAATGACTTTTCCCTTTTCATACTTATCATTCGCCTTATAAACATACGTTACTCTTGAAGTGTTAAAATGCGCATCCTGCAACACATCAATGGCCTCATCCGGTGTCAAATTCACTACATTCGGCATTGTTTGATAGCCTAGAAAGCCACTAATCTTAATTATGCCTGTAATGCTGGCAATGAGTACAAGTACAACAATGGAAATCACAACAGCAGCACTAAGCATGACGGCTGGAATCCAATTTCGTTTTTTCTTCTCTTCTTTTTCAGACTCTTCATCTTCAAAACCAATATGCCCATTATCATATTTCATCAATTCTTTATTCGAACTTACATCCACCTTGATACGCTTCATATCACGATATTCTATATCCATGCAATGCATTAAATCATAAAGCATTTCTTTACAAGATACATATCGGTCATCTAAATTTTTTGCGGTCGCCTTTAAAATAATATTTTCAACAGACTGCGGAATATCCGGATTGAAATCACGCACATAAGGCATTGGCTTACGCAAATGCTTGATCGCAATCTCTGTCGGTGTCTTTCCTGTAAAAGGAACGTGCCCCGTTAATAGTTCATAGAATACAATACCCAATGAATAGATATCCACTTGTGCATTTGGTTCTTTACCCTGTGTTGTTTCTGGCGCTAAATAATGGGCTGAACCCATAACCGTATTATTAAACGTTAGCTGTACAGAGCCATGGGCTACCGCAATCCCAAAATCTGTAATTTTAATCGTTCCATCGTCTTTTACCAACACATTTTGCGGCTTGATATCACGATGAATAATATTATGATCGTGTGCATGATCAATTGCACTAATCAATTGTTTCATAATGCCAATGGCTTCATCCACATCTAAAGCTCCACGCTGTGCTATCAAATCTTTTAAAGTTCGACCACGAATATATTCCATGACAATATAGTGCATACCTTCATATTCACCAACATCATATATATCTACAACATTTGGATGTGATAAACGACTCGCTGCACTTGCCTCTCGCTGAAAGCGCACTAATGCCATCGCATCCCCACTTAATTTATCACGCAGAACTTTGATTGCCACAATACGATTTAATATCATATCCTTTGCCTTATAGACATCCGCCATTCCACCCTGACCAATCAAAGACAAGATCTCATAGCGGTTCGCTATTTGTTCCATCATCATAGTTATTATTCTCCATCATTCTCCATTAAGATAACTGTACAGTTATCATAACCACCTGATTGATTGGCTCTGGCAATCAGTGTTTCTGTTTTTTCCTGTAAAGAAAGACTCGAATCATGTACAATATCCGAAATCACTTTCTTTTCAACATATCCATGTAATCCATCACTTGAAACCAACAAATATTTGTATGTATTTTCAATCTTATTGATATCAATACGGAAAACATGCCATACGCCTAAGGCATTTGTTAATGTATTTTTTTGTGGATGAGACTTTGCCTGCTCTAAAGTGATCTTACCCTCTTTTAATAATTGGGCAATGACACTATGATCTTCACTCATTTGAATCAGTTCATTATTATAATCTGCATAGATTCTTGAGTCTCCCACATTAAAAATAAATGTCCCAATATGAGCTTTGATGACACCCACTGCCGTAGTCCCCATACCTCTTTCATTGGGATTCTTTAAGCTTTTTGAATAAATGAAATCATTCGCCTGATTTAAATTTTCACGAATCCAGTTGTCGACTTGACGATCTTTTTTAAATACAGGAGACTTCATAAATGCTTCATACATCGTCATTACCGCTGTATGGCTCGCCACTTCTCCTGCTTTTGCACCACCAATACCATCGCAGACAATGGCCATCCATTCATCATTGGCATTATGAGCGATGCAATAATCATCTTCATTTAATTGTCTTACAAGACCTACATCTGTATTCGCAAAAACTTTCATCCGCCTAAATTCCTTCCTTTTTAATTTCTTTGATTCTTAATTGTCCACATGCCGCATCGATGTCGGTACCATGTTCTTTTCGAATCGTGCAACGAACATGATTCTTCATCAATAAATCATAAAAAACCATAGCTTCGTCGTGGCTTACCGATTTAAAGCCCTTTTCATCTACCGCATTGTATGGAATTAAGTTGACATATGCATTCATTCCATGAAGAAGCTTTGACAATTGTTTGGCATGTTCAGGACGATCATTAACGCCATTTAATAAAATATATTCAAAGGTCAAACGACGATTGTTTTCCTGACCATAATACTTCACAGCTTCCATCAACTCTTTTAATGGATATGCATGGTTGACTGGCATTAATTTATCACGCAATTCATCATTTGGCGCATGTAAACTAATGGCTAAATTGTATTGTGTATGTTCATTGGCAAAATCGTAAATTCTTGGAACAATGCCACAAGTTGAAATCGTAATATGTCTAGAACCAATACCTAAACCACGATCATGGTTTACTGTTGCCAAAAAATTCATGACATTATCATAGTTATCAAAAGGTTCTCCTGTACCCATGACAACAATATGTGAAAGGCGCAAGTTATCTTTATCCAATTCTTTTTGAACATACATAACCTGGGCAACCATTTCACCACTTGTTAGATCTCTTTTTTTCTTTGTCAAGCCACTCGCACAAAATGCACAGCCCATGTTGCAGCCAACCTGACTGGAAACACAAACACTGCGACCATAATCAAAGACCATCATAACACTTTCTAGTAGTGCACCATCACTTGTTTTAAACAAGAATTTTGTTGTTCCATCATGTGAAACTTGTTTTTTTATTAACTCTAAAGGATTCACAATAAAATCTTTCTTTAAGATTTCTCTTGTTTCCTTTGATACATTGCTCATTTCATCAATGTCAAATACACGATTGCGATACAACCATTGAAAGATCTGATGTCCACGATACGATTTCCATCCGTGATCTAGGGCATATTCGCACATTTGATCATAATTTAAATTGTATAAACTTTCCAAAATAGCACCTCAATTTCTACCGTTCATTATATCATTTACGCACTAGTTTTGCCATATAGAAGCCATCTTGTCTTGTATCACTAAAAATGGTTTTTTCATCCACAAGACTAAACTCTTCGTGCGCGTTTAAAAATTTCTCAATTTGTTTTTCATTCTCTTTTTTATTCATCGTACAAGTGGAATAGACTAAGACTCCCCCCACCTTTACATATTGACATACATTATTCAGAATAGAATACTGCAACGGAATCAACGAATCCATATCTTCAGGAACCATGTGTAATTTAATATCGGGTTTTCTCGATAATACGCCATAGCCTGAACATGGAACATCACATAAGATACGATCATATAACAAAGAACTTTTAAATGTTGTCGCATCTTGTACACCTGCATGTACAATATCAATGCCTAAGCGTTTGGCATCACTTTCAATCAATTCTTTACGATGTGCATGTAAATCATACGAATCAATATGACCTTGGTTATGCATCCTTTCGGCCATGGCCATAGTCTTTGTTCCTGGAGCTGCACAACAGTCTAGAATCCTTTCATTTTCTTGCGGATCCACAAATTTCGCAATCGCAAAACTCCCCTCATCTTGGGCACTCATATACCCTTTTTGATAGTAGACATGATGAAAATAATCATTACCTGTATAAATATATAATGGATCTTGAACACAAACAAACGGTTCCAAATCAAAATCAGCTTCACGAGTCCTTAATGTATTTCGACGAACATACATGGGTAATATATTTACACTTGCACTTGCCATCACCAAAGCTTTTTCTTGTCCATATTGAGAAACCCACATCTTATAAAGCCAATCGGGCAATGAATACTTTAAGGCTACATTATCTGTTTCAATCGCTTTAACCTTATGTAATACAGCATTTGTCAAACCCGCATATTTCACATTGATCTTTTTGGCAATATTGACCGCATCATTGACAATCGCATAGCTTGGGACTTTATCCAAAAACAACAACTGGTATGTACTCATAGTCAATAATACATCCATTTTAGGGTGTAATTTATTCTTCACATACTTTGACCAGCATTCTTTACAATAACGATAATTCTGAATCGTTCCATAAAAAATGCGTGTAGCCAAAGCACGATCTTTTTCATCCACTTCCTGTAAATGATTTCTTAAATATAAATTGGAATAGACTTTTTTATTCACAACTTCATCTAAGGCTTTCCATATCCATTTTCTCATTCTATTCCTCCATCATAATTGGATGCATATTCACATCCACAACCTGTTTTGTTTCATCCAAATAGTTTCGCACAAGTTTGTGTAATAATTGATCATCCTTTGATTTTAGAATCAAGCGCACGCGATGCTTCTTTTGTTGCATACGAATTTCAATCGGACCTAATACGCGCAAAGAAGTAAAATACGATTTCGCAACACGCGCCATTTTATAGGCTTCCTGCAAATCAAAATGTGTAAATACTAAGGTACATAAATACACATAGGGTGGATACATCCCTAAATGGCGATAGCGCATTTCTTGATTGAAGAACATCTTATAGTCATGCATTTGAACACATCGCATCACAAAATGATCCGGATCAAATGTTTGAATCATAACCTGTCCTTTTAGCTTTCCACGACCACTTCTTCCACTCGCCTGTTCTAACATTTCATACGCTGTCTCGCTTGCCCTATAGTCATTTCGACAAAGCGTGGCATCCGCATTTAATATGCCAACCAAGGTTACTCTTTCAAAATCCAAGCCTTTAGCCACCATTTGCGTACCAATTAATAGATCTCCAGACTCTTCAAATTCTCTTAACAACTTTTCATGCGCATTCTTTCTTCGTGTACTATCTGCATCCATACGAACGACATGATGATCCTTAAAGATTTCTAGAATCTGTTCTTCCAAACGCTCTGTTCCCATACCGGCTTTAAAATAGTTCTTAGAATGACAGCTTGGACATTCTTCCATAAATGGAAATTGTCTTCCACAACAATGACATACCAAGGCATTTTGATTTTTGTGGTAGGTTAAAGCCACACCGCAATCTGGACATATGCGTACGTGGCCACAATCACTACAGCGAATAACAGGTAAATAGCCTCTTCGATTTAAAAGCAAGATCACTTGTTCATTTTTAGAAAGACGCTCATGAATAGCTTGAAGCAATGTTTCAGATAAGCCATTTGTGATTCTTTCCTTTTTCATGTCTACCAAACAAATTTCCTGCATTTCATGAATGCGATTTTTAAGTTCAATCAATTCATAGACGTTCTTATAAGCTCTTGCGTACGATTCTAAAGAAGGTGTCGCACTTGCCAATACGACTTTACACTTATGATAGGCCGCACGAAATAAGACAATATCGCGCGTATGATAGCGTGGTGCATTATCTTGTTTGTAGCTGGAATCGTGTTCTTCATCCATTAAAATCAAACCTAAAGAAGAAAACGGCATAAAACAAGCACTACGCGTACCTACAACAATATCGACTTTATGATATTTTACTAAATTATATTGTTCTAGCTTTTCTTGTGCATTCAATCCCGAATGATAAATCGCAATCTTTTGTTTAAAACGCGCCTGCACTCTTTGTATCATCATCGGTGTTAAACCTATTTCAGGAACAAGAAATAGAACTTGTTTACCAGTCGATAATACATCTTCTGCCAATCGCAAAAAGACTTCGGTTTTACCAGAACCAGTCACGCCATGAAGTAAAGAGACTGTTTTATTGGTGTTTCGAATGGTTTCAATCGCCGACACTTGCTCAGAAGTTAAAGAATGTGTAACATCCGCAATTTCACTGACACAAGTGTTGGAATCCTTGATTCTTTTTTCAAGAGTAATATAACCTTTATCTAATAAAACCTTTGTGATAGATGGACTTACTTTTCTAAGTTCACTCATCTTACATGGATAGGTAAACATTTCAAGCACTTCTTTTTGTCTTGATGTTAAAGGTAAATCCGAATCGTTCAATATCGCATAATCTTCATAGATAATTTTTGAATGCTTACTAGAGGGACGCAAAGCTGGTGGCAGCATTGTTTTATAACAAGTCACTTTCGAACTCGCATAAAAATCAGCCATATAATTTGCCAATACCTTTAATTCGTTATTTAATAATGGCTTTTCATCTATGACTTCAATGACAGGTTTAATATTTTTAAAATCGCTTTCTACATCTACTTCTTCGACAAATCCTACAAGCGTTCGATTGTTGAATTCAACACGGACTCTACATCCAACTTCAACATGACAATCACAAGAATATGTAAAGGTATTGCGTAGGCGATTGTATTCTACATATACATTAATCAGCATGCATCTATTATAACATCATTCTAGATTTGACATGGATATTTATTTTAGTATATTTCTCCAAAACCACTAAAAGCACCAAAATGGAGCTTGGATACTTTTATCCAATAATTTTCTAATTGATGAAATATGCCCAATACAAATACAGTATCTACTCTTATATCAAAAACTAAGACATATTTCATCTTTGGAATCATCGCAACACAATACCCTTTCATAGAAAGATATCTATCTCTTATCAACGGAAAATGGTATGGGGATTGTCAATTAAGCAATATTAATACATTCTATGTGATTCAATAATCGTTTAACAGCATTTTCATTTTTATATTTATTTATTAATGGATAAATAAGATCATCCAATAATTTTTCTGCTCGTTAGGATTGGCAGAAAAAGAATTACCGTATCCTCATTGTTGATTTTGCGGATCAAGAATTAGCACACAAAATTTCTACAAATATTCGACAAATTAAAAGAGTCAAAGCACTTTAATTCGCTTTGACTTTCTTTTGTCTTAATATTTCAAAACTAAATACAGCAGCAGCACTAGCTGAATCTAAGGCATTTCTAAAATCTCTACCGTATTCTACGATAATATTTTGTTTGGATGCTACCGTAATGGTTGAGCTAATCCCTCTTAAGGCGCCGCCTAAACATAAACAGAAATCCGATTCAAAAGTATAGTCATAGAGTCCTACGGCATCTTTTCTGTGGGCACACAAAATAGGAAGTTCATTCTTTTTACAATAGTCTACTAATTCTTCATCTGAATCTACAAAATAGATCGGTAGTTTTTCATAGGCACCGGCACTTGCCTTTAAAATGGTTTGTTCGGCAAAGCTCCAGTCTCGTTTTGGAAGAATCATCGCATCACATCCAGATGCATAGAGAGTCCTTGAAATACTTCCCAAATTATATGGATCTTCTACGCCGTCGATGTAACAAAGAAATCCATGGACATGTGTTTCAATAAGTTGAGGAATCTGTTTTTCTTCAGCTAGAAGTAAAATACCACCATGTGTTTTACCTGTTGCCAATTCATTGATTTCATCACGCGAACAAAAAACGACTTCACAGCCACGACTTTTGGCAATTTTAGCCAAATATCTTGTATCTTTTGTATTTTTTTTCTTATCAATATATAGTTTTTTACAATCTCGAGACCCTGCTTCTAATAGGGCTTTGCAGGAAATAGCCCCTTCAAATATTTTTTCCATACGCCTATTATAATGGCTTTTATAATTTTTTTCTAGATGCTATTATATATGGTATGGAAGGAGTCTTACTTAAATGCATTTTAAATTAACCCAAGAAATGAAGCAGCGAATCATCGTTTATTCTACGTCTTTCATTATCGCAATCTTATTTTTTACAATATTGAATAAATTTAAAGACATTAAACGGGCTATTCAGTTTATATTAACGATACTATTTCCTTTCCTTCTTGGAATTGGATTGGCGTTTATATTAAACAATCCACAGAAATGGGTTGAAGATAGGTTACTACAGAATATTCCAATGCATGAAAACCACAAAAGAATTCTATCAACTGCTCTTGTGTTTATATTGACCATTGGATTCTTAATCTTATTTTTCTCCATTATCATTCCGAATACGATTGATTCTGTGCGACAATTTTCTAAAAACGTTGCGGTTTATTCCGATACTTTAATTGGATACACAAAAGATTTTGCGTATAAATTAAACATTTCAGAAAAACAAGTTGAACAAATGTTAATCAATTTTGACGTCACAAAGAAAATTACAAGTGTAGTCACTGAATCGATTCCTAAAATCGCTTCTTACTCTTATGGATTTTTGAAAGGATTTATTAACTTGATTTTAGCTTTTGTTTCTGCATTCTATATCTTATTGGACCGTGAAAAACTTGTTAAGGGCATAAAAAAGTTAAATTACTCATTATTTGATAAAAACTTTGCGAACTACTTAACTCTTTGGACGAATGACGCGAAGACTGTATTTGAACAATATATCGTAGGAAATATCATTGACTCATTTATTGTCGGTGTTATCTGTTACTTTGGTGCCTTAGTATTAAAACTACCTTACACAAGTATGATTGCCCTGATTATTGGTGTCACAAACGTCATTCCCGTCTTTGGACCATTTTTAGGAGCTATTCCCGTCATCATTATCTTATGTTTGATTGATCCATTCTCAGCCTTGATTTTTACAATATTTATCTTCATTCTTCAACAGTTCGATGGAAACATTATTAAACCAATTGTACTTGGAGATAAACTAGGAATGTCAGGCTTCTGGATTTTATTCTCAGTTACTATAGGTGGTGCATTATTTGGCGTTGTCGGAATGTTCTTAGGCGTTCCTATATTTGCACTTATTTATGCAGGTGTACATGATTATATTCAAGTTCGATTAAGAAATAAAAAAATCACAATCAACGATAGAGCAGGAACCATTGATTAGTTTCCTGCTTTTTACGTGCAATTTTTGAAAAAATGTGTATACTTATGTAAGTTAGGAGGAACTACCTTTGAATTTTATAGACATTATTTTAGATACAATACACGATACATGGGCTATGCTCCCCTTATTGTATATTACTTATTGTATATTAGAAGTTTTCGAAAGGAAGAATACGCAAGACGATAAACTCTTCTTTGGACTACAAAGACTCGGACCTATTTTAGGCGCATTAGTTGGATTGATCCCCCAATGTGGATTTAGTATTCTAGCCGCTATGTTGTATGTCCAAAATAACATTACACTCGGCACACTCGTCAGTGTTATGATTGCGACAAGTGATGAAGCCATCCCAATCCTTATTAGTAATCCTAAAATGTATTCATCCCTACTTGGTATTTTAGGATTAAAATTAGTTATCGCAATCGTTGTTGGATTATTTACTGATCATGTACTATTTCGCAATCAAAAAATCCTCCGCTTCGAAGATATGGAAGAAGAGGAATATGACGATGAAGAATTAGAGGAAGAAGAAAGTTCAGGATCAAGCTGTCCATGTTGCTATCCTGAATATCCATTATGGATCAGCGCTCTATTACGATCTTTAAAGATCTATGTATTCATCTTTATTACTAGCTTTGTATTAACCTTATTAATGGAGTTGATTGGAGAAAAAACATTATCTATGATCTTGCTTCAAGATAATTTATTCCAGCCCATCATTGCCGCACTATTTGGCTTTATTCCTAACTGCGCAGCTACAGTTGTTCTAACACAGCTTTATACAGCTGGTGAATTATCCTTTGGATCCTTACTTGCAGGACTTGTCACAAATGCAGGACTTGGTTTAATTGTGATGATTCGTTATGAAGCCAAAAAGAAAGACATTTTAAGAACCATTTCCATCCTATTTATAACTGGTGTTATCATAGGTATTGGATTTATGTTGTTATAGCCACTATTGTGGCTATTTTTTATCTTCCTGGAAAGATCCAGATTTCAAAATGTTCAGTATCATACCAAAACAAAAGAATAAGTATGGCAACAACCAACAAAACAATAGCGAAATATAGAGTACTCATCTTCTCCGCAAATTTGTCTGAGTTCAATTCTGGATGTGCTTCGAGTTCTTCCAATCGTTTCTTTACTATTTTATCAAGCCAACTCATAGTTACCTCTTCTTAGACTAATATTGGAAAATGAAATGGAATTATATCAATTTCCGGATGATTCCATTGATACCAAAGTGCTAAAACAAGTACAGCTGCAAGGATAAGAATTACATAGAATTTAATGTCCTTCATTAATGTATTTCCCTTTTCTTCAAAATCATTTGAATTCAATTCTGGATGTTCATCCAATTCTTTAATTCGTTTTTTCGTTGTTCTTTCAATCCAGCTCATAATTAGGTATACCTCTACTTAATTATATTTTAATCATTAAATTTATATACATATATGGTAAACTTGGTCACTATGCTGTCCAAAAAAGCACGAAAAAAGCTAGAAACAAATGTCTCTAGCTATCTTTCCAAAAAATGGTGGGGACGGTGGGACTTGAACCCACACGGGATTTCTCCCAACGGATTTTAAGTCCGTTGCGTCTGCCTATTCCGCCACGACCCCATCATTTATGGAGGTTCCGATCAGATTTGAACTGATGATCACAGAGTTGCAGTCTATTGCCTTACCACTTGGCTACGGAACCGTAACTTGTTGATTGTAAATAAACGATGGTGGGGACGGTGGGACTTGAACCCACACGGGATTTCTCCCAACGGATTTTAAGTCCGTTGCGTCTGCCTATTCCGCCACGACCCCATCATTTATGGAGGTTCCGATCAGATTTGAACTGATGATCACAGAGTTGCAGTCTATTGCCTTACCACTTGGCTACGGAACCGTTTCGTTGACTGCCTATATATAATACCTCAACGCAAAATAAAAAGCAAGAAAAAAATTAATTTTTTTACATTTTTTTAAATATCGTACATTTCCTATTTTTGGTTGAACTTATTTGACAAATGCCCTATCATTAAATGGTCAGTGAACAAGAGGTATTAATTTATATGCAACACATTATTCATCAGCTTCAAAAAGAAAAGAAGTTAAGACTATTGACGTCAATCATTATGATTGTATTTAGTGCTTTTATGCAATGTTATATCATGAATGTATTTATGGCACCATGCAATTTGATTTCAGGAGGATTTACCGGACTTGCTCTATTAATCAATAAAGTCTGTGCTCTATGGAACATTAACTTTCCTACTCAAGTTGGAATCATCGCTTTAAATGTTCCTGCAGCTATACTATGCTATAAACACATTTCTCCAAGATTCACATTTTTGAGTTGTGTACAATTCTTTCTAGTATCCTTCTTTATTTCTATCTTCCATTTTGAACCCTTCTTTGAAGATCAAATCTTAAACGTTCTATTTGGAGGCTTCTTATGGGGCTTCTCCATTTCCCTATCCCTAAGGGCTGGAGGATCTACCGGAGGAACGGATTTCATTGCCCAATATGTTTCTAGTAAAATTCATAGAGGTATCTGGGACTATGTATTCTTCTATAACTGCGCTATGATAATTATCTTTGGATATGTATGTGGATGGATTTATGCAGGATATTCCATCCTATTCCAATTCTTATCTACAAAGACAATCTCATCTTTATATCAAAGATATGCACAAATTACCGTTGAATTTACAACAAACGATCCAGATCCAATCATTGATGCCTTTATGGCTACCTGTCGCCATGGTATGAGCGTATTTGAATGTTATGGTGCATACAGTCATCGTAAGTACTACGTATGTAAAGCCGTTATTTCTACATATGAATTAAGAGACGTTGTCGATAACGTAAGAATGGTCGATCCTAAAGTATTGATCAATACATACAATACAGTAAACTTCTACGGAAACTTCTATCAAAAACCTTTGGAGTAGTATGATACGACTCCTGGTATACGATTAAAAAAAGGAAATGCGTCATGCACATTCCCTTTATGAAGTAAAGATCAGAATGAAATATTCGATAGGATTTATAATCCTTATTTTTTTAAGACTATATATATTTAAAACAGAAACTAGAAGTATATAGGGCAGAATCCCATAAGCATAGACTTTCATAAATCCTTTAAAACATACTTTAATTATAAACGCTAGTCCAATTAAAATATCCATTATTAAATTAGGTAAGTACATAGTGTTTTCACTTTCATTCTTTATGCAATAATACAATTAAAAGTAGATGAAGCTACACATCATTTTTATATTTAAGAAAAAAGATGTATCCATTACGAATACATCTATTTATTATTTCGATTTCCCATGCCAATCAACTGTAAGATTCTTAAGAAAATATTCAAGAAATCCAAATACAATTGCAAAGCCATAAAGATTGCGATCTTATCTTGTGCTACGACTGAACCATCCGATTGAATCAATAAACGATTCATTCTTTGTACATCCCAAACTGTGATGCCTGTAAAAATCAATAGAGTAAGGATAGAAAGTAAGCGAACATCCATACTAACTCTAAATAACATCATAAAGCATTGTGTAATAATCAATACAAAAAGTCCAATCATACATAATGAGCCAAAGCTAGTAAAATCTTTTTTAGATGTTGTTCCAATAACAGCTAAACTAATAAAGTAAACTGCACTGACTAAAAAAGCAGTACCAATTGTAGCTACATCATATACATAACCAATTGAAGTTAGTGAAACGCCCATACAGATGGCATAAAGCACTAACATGACTTTCATACCTGTACTGGATGTAGATCTTGCCATAGAAACACCAAAGGCAATGGACAAGATAAATGGTGCGATCACAAACAACATAAATAGAAATGGCATGGCGCTCAATAAAATCAATAAAGCATTTGTAGCATATAAACCATAAGATACAATTGCCGTAATGGATAAGGCGATAGCCATCCATGCATAAGACTTCAACAAAGCACTTTTTAAAGTGCTTGTTGAGTAATAATTCATTGAATTGTTATTAAACATATTAATCCTTTTTCTGGATAAATTCTAATAATTGCTGTGCAGCAATATTTAAACCTTTACGGTTTGATTTATCGAATCCTAAGTGCGTATAGATTTCACCAACAAATACTCCGTTGTCTTCTAGAGCCTGGAATATTGTGTCGATGATTGGTTCACAAAGCTCTTGTTTTTGCATAGGACCAAATGGGTTTGCGAAGTAAGTTGTTGAAATACCAACTTCTTGAGTTGTACCCAAAGCCATACGCTTACCTAACTTACAAGTATCTTTTACTTCTTGGACAGTTAATTTCTTTAGACCAAATTCATTTGTGTAGTTGTTTGCGTACGCAAATAAATCAATTTTGTGGTTGTGAACAACAACACGATATGGAGCTGCAGGCTGAATCATACGTGCGTTTGGATTTTCTGGAGCCATGAAAATTGAACGGTCCATGTCACGATATGGAGTACCTGGATCTAAGTCATCTAGACGAATGAAGGCACCAATTTCAGTTCCCTGACCATATGGAACGCCATCTTCTAAGTGAATTGTTCCCATATCATCAAATACAACTTCTACTTCACGAATCATATCTCCAGCAGCCGCCTTTAATGCTTCAATGGATTCAGATTTACCAGCACCACTGTCACCCATCAACATGATACCTTTCTTAGTTCCATCCTTTAAATAGATGTTTACGAAAGCACCATGGATTGGTAACCAACCTTTTTTCATCTGTGCCAAGTTGTGTAATGTTAAACACATTTTCTTTAAATATCCAAAGTATTCGATACGAGGATTGTCACTGATACATCCTACCCAAATATCATTGGCCTCATCATAATAGAAGTTTGTCGCATCATTTCCATCGTCATTACCAAAAATAACAACAAGATCTGGTTTTTGAGCACTCTCTTCTTTTGTAGCTAATTCAAACAAGTTAGCCATACTCAATGCACTAGACATATATTTTGAGTTGAAGTATACGAAACATAATAAAGCTCCAACCTTACAAGGATAACAGAACCAGTTTGATTCGCCCTTTTTGAAATATGTCATTGGCTGTGTATCTATTTCAGTAAACATACCTGTACGTTTACTTGATTTTGGATGCAAAATCATTGGAGTTCTTAACATAACTGTATCGATCATTGGGATATCTTGTAATGCAGCATATTCATCAGCCCATACTTTATCCAACGTATGAATAGAGAAACATGCATTAGTTCCAGCTTGAACCTGACGATACACTAAGTTTGGTCTTCCCATTAATTTTTCTTCAAACAAACGATATGTACGAAGAATTAAATCATTTGAAGCTGAATCAAATGCCACTAATGTATTAATACCAAAATCCGTTGAATTATCACTCTTCATATATCCAAAACGTTGTAAAGAACGCCAATTACGATACATCTCTTCAATAACACTTAAAGTTGCATCTTTATTTGAAAGATAATATTCATCTTTTAATTCTTCACAAGTAAAGATTGACAATAAACGCAAGAAATGACAGAAATCATAAGAAGCTTCTTTTGAATTCAATTCTCCATTCTTTGTCAAATACGCGTACATGTTCGCATTATCTGATTCTTGATATTCAATGAAATATTGAACGAATTTTGCGAACGTATGAGATTTTAATAAAACCTCACGACTCTTTGGATATGCCAAATTATAGTTGATAATAACCTGGTTGTTAAAAATTTCAATTTTATTTTGCATAATTACACTCCTTTAACTATGACTAATATACAAGAAAATTGTATGAAAGTAAATGTAAAACTTAATTTTTTGTTTATAGTTCAAGTACAAGCGTTTACATGGCGAAAACTTTTTCGATTTCAGAATAAACATCCTCAATCGCAATTTCAGTCTTTTCACCCGTATAACGATCTGTCCACTCAAGCTTACCCTCTTTAACACCACGACCCACAGTAATACGATAAGGAACCCCTATCAATTCCATATCTTTAAATTTAACGCCTGGACGCTCATTACGATCATCTAAAATAACATCGAACTTGTGTTCTTTACAGAATTCATATAGATCATTGGCAATCTTAACTTGTTCTTCATCCTTTAAAGATACTGGAACAATTGCAAGTCTAAATGGTGCAATTTCAACTGGCCATTTCATACCAAAATCATCATGGTGTTGATCAGCAACGGCTGCCATACATCTTTCTAGACCAATGCCATAACTTCCCATCCAAACTGGCTGTAATTGGTTATTGGCATCTGTATAGTATAGATTCATGCTCTTAGAATATTTAGTACCCAATTTAAATAGGTTACCAACTTCAATACCATGTTGGAAAGTTAACTTCTTTCCACACTTTGGACAAATATCCCCTTCTTTAACCTGGCAAAGATCTGCCACTTCAACAGGCTCGAAATCTTTACAATTTACATTCTTAATGTGACGATCCGATTGGTTAGCACCTACAATGAAGTTTTTCATATGTTTGATTTGACGATCCATATATACAGGACAATCAATGCCGACTGGGCCCGCAAAACCAACACGAGCATGTGTTACCTTTTCAACTTCTTCAAAGCTAGCCATTTCCATTTCATTAGCGCCCAATAATTTCAATGCCTTTGTTTCATTTAATTCACGATCACCAGGAATACAGAATGCGATTACCTTTCCATCTACGTTATATAGTAATGTTTTAACAAAATCACTTTCCTTCTTACCAAAGAAAGCCGCTACTTCTTCAATTGTTTTTGCGTTTGGCGTATCAACAACTTCCATAGAAAGTTCTTCTTCACAAGAATCTTCCATTGTATCTACTACTTCAGTGATTTCTAAGTTGCTAGAATAGTCACAACCAACACATCCAACAACAACATCTTCACCAATACTTGATAGAGCCTGATATTCTTCTGATAATAAACCACCCATAGCTCCAGTATCCGCTTTAACAATCTTATATTCCAATCCTAAACGATCCATGATACGGCAATACGCATCATACATTTTGTTGTAGGCAACATCCAATCCAGATTCATCCACATCAAATGTGTACGCATCCTTCATGATGAATTCACGAACACGAATCAAGCCATATCGAGGACGTGTTTCATCACGATATTTCGTTTGAATCTGATATAAGTTATATGGGAAATCCTTATAAGATTTTCCATCCATACTACTAGCTACCGCAAACAATTCTTCATGTGTTGGACCCAAAACATAACGCTTATTATAACGATCACTCAATGAAAACATATTTGAACCAAAGGCTTCACGACGACCCGATTGTACATATACATCTTCTGGAATCAATGCTGGCATCAACAATTCTTGTGCATCTTTCGCATCCATTTCTTCACGAATAATATTTTCAATTTTAGAAAGAACCTTCTTTCCCATAGGCATGATCATATAGATTCCGTTTGAACATTTTTTGATCATTCCAGCACGCACCAACAAATTACTTGATACGCTATCTTCATCTTTCGCATTTTCTCTTAATGTATAAAAGAAACTCTGACTTAATTTCATCTTACTTACCTCTTCCACTATCTAATTTTCCGAATCATCGCATCGACTTCAATAGGCCCAGACCATTTTGTATGTACGATCTGCATCGGCTTATTACAAACCTCTAATACATTGTCTTCCGTATCATACACATCCCCAACATGTACAATCGTACTTAAAATGTGAGGACCAAATATTTCTAAATCCTGATTGGGCATGAAATGATTCTTTACTTGTAAAGTCGCCATCTGACTTTCTTTATCATAATCCCGTACAATGGCTACATATTCCTGTGTTACCGTTTCATCATGATCTTGATACAACTGTACCTTATATCCAGGAAGACCATTATAGAAGCCCGGCCCGGTCGGTCGGTTCTCTGCCTTGGCAATTTCCTTTTTTACACGCTCAATAATTTCAACATCCGCATGCCCATGCTCATAAATATAATCAATCAACATACGATAGCTAGAAACAACCGTAGCTAAATAATAGGCACTTTTCATACGCCCTTCAATTTTCAAAGACGCTACACCCATATGGATAAAATCCTCAATATAATCCACTGCCTGCAAATCCTTTGAAGACATGGAGAATAAATTCGTCGGATCACTTAATTCTGTTTGCCCATCCATTAAATGATATTTCCAACGACAACTCTGCGCACACCCACCACGATTCGCATCACGAAGTGTCATATGATTACTCAATACACAACGTCCTGAAAAAGAAATGCACATGCCTCCATGAATAAAGACTTCAATAGGAAGAATATTCTCTTCACAAATCGAACGAATATCATCCATTTGACATTCTCTGGCAAGAACAACACGGTCCATACCCTTTTCTTTCCAGAATCTTGCAGCACTTGAATTTGTAGAAGAATGCTGCGTTGACACATGCACTTCAAACTTACATCCAAGCTTTTTTGCCAACATCATAATCGATGGACTTGCCACAATAATCGCATGCACGCCAATCGAATCCAAAGTTTTTAAATACGCTTCAATACCATCCAAATCCGATTCATGCGGAAGCATGTTTACAGTTACATGCACATGACTATTATGTGCATTCGCAAATTTGACTAATTCTGCGATTTCATCAATGGAAAAGTTACTAGCACGCGAACGCAAACTAAACTGCTTACCACCAATATATACGGCATCCGCCCCATATAAAATCGCAATCTTTGCTTTTTCTAAATTTCCAGCAGGAGCTAATAATTCAATCTTATTCATTTACTTGCTCCTCCTTTTTCTTAATTGTCTCTTCTAAATACCAACGGTTTGTCGACTCATCATCCGTAATTTTAATTCCTTGTAAAGCTAAATCATATAAACCCAAGATTTCAACAGTCCAATCATCATCAAAAAACAAAGAATCAATGCGGAAGCGATGCATTCCTACATCTGTAAAATCCCACATTTCCTGTAATGAGTTGATTGGCATTTCACTAAAGATATGTGTACCCGACTCATCTTGCACAATTGGCATACGCTGCTGTCGCGTTTGTTCAATCAAGTCATAATGACACGGCAAAGAACAAACCGGTTTATTCACAGCCTCTAAATAGTTAGTGACCAAAGGTCTTCTTGAATATAGGATTGAGAAATACCCATGCACTAAGATTTCAATATCCGGATTGTGCTTTCCAATACTTACCACTTCTTTAAGACTCAATTCATGAGCTAAAGATACAGATTGAATGCCTAAAGACATATAGAAATCCACATCTGCACTTGAAGCCACCAATGTTTCCGGTTGATAAATCAATTTGGATTCAATCCCCAATTGTTTCGCCTCAAAATATAGACCTTCATCCGCATAGTAAATACCATCCACATCCAATTCTTTAAAAATAGAAAAATATTCACGAACACCCGATAAATCTTCATCCATACATAATCTTAAAAAGTTGATATATAATTTAAGGCCAAGCTTTTTACACTTCTTCTTCCAAAGCTGCAAATCCTCTTTTTTTACCGTAATACTCGTACGAATGGAATAATGTTCAACACCAATGATCACGGCATCGGCCTTTGCTCTTTTTAATTTTTCTAATGAATCAATAGAATGAATTGTTGTTATAAACATAATTACTCCTTATCAAAACATACAAAATTATTTTACCACAAATGTGATTCTATGCCTAACCATAAAATCATCACTATAATTATATTTAAGTCATTGACTTTATGTTTATACATTGTATGTACTTATTGTACAGACAGACAGGAATGAAAGGAGACATACATCATGGCTCAAAACAGTTTAAAAATTGCAAAATGGGGAAACGGACAAGGGATTCGATTACCTATGGCAGTGATGAAACTTCTATCTTTAAAAGTTGGAGACGAACTTCAAATGAAAGTTCAAAATGAAACAATTGTTCTTGTACCCAAAAAAGAAAAAAAATTAACATTAGCTGAAAGATTCGCAAATTATGACGGACCGACTGAACAAAAAGAAATTTGGTCTGATGAAATTGTCGGTAAGGAGGAAATTTAATGTCTTTTAAACAAGGCGATATCGTATATATAGACCTTGACCCTACTAAGGAGCACGAACAAGCAGGAAAACGCCCATGCTTGGTTATTTCCAATAATGATTACAACAAAATCATGGGTCTTTTCATCGTTTGCCCAATAACAAATAACACAAAAAATTTTCCAACACATGTAAAACTTGATTCTCATACAATTACAACTGGATGTGTTTTATGTGAACATGTAAAAACATTAGATTTAAAAGCAAGAAAAGCCACAAAAAAAGAAGAATGTCCACAAAACATTCTCCAAGAAGTACTCGATATTGTTCATTCATGTATTTAATGATTAGGTTAGATGATTTGTCTAACCTTTTTTAATGAAATCAACCAATTCTTTTGCACTATATACTACATGATCTGCACAAGGACCACTTACCTGATGATGACGATTAAAATGAATCGTCTTCATGCCTGCATTTTTAGCCCCCTGCATATCATTGATATAGTTATCACCCACATAATACCATTCAGTAATATCTTCATGCATCACTTCCATACATTTTTTAAATGCATTCACATCCGGTTTTGCGACTCCAATTTGACCACTCGTAAATACATTTTCAGGTTTAAAATAATCAAAGACATGAAGCACTTCTAATTTCATTCTTTGATGAGTGTCCTCTCCATTTGTCAAAATCGCAAGTTCATCTTCACAATTCGAAAAATAATCAATCAATGGTGCATCCATTTCAATATGATGCTGATAATATTTATAGCGAGACTGAAACTCTACAGCTTTTGAATGAGAAAAAATAATCTCATACTTTTCACAAGCCTTTTCAACACGATAAACGCCAGATTCATCAACTGTGATCTTTCCTTGTTGAAGATCATCAAAAATCATATCTCCAAACTTACGATAATCCGCATAAAATAAATCCATATCCACATCTACATTCGGAAGGAATTCTTTCATGCACTTGCCAAATGGCCAAGATAAATCATAGAGTGTATCATCACAATCAAACATTACTTTCTTCATATAATCACCAAAAAAAATATAACACAAAAAAGAAAATTTCACTATGAAATCTTCACTTGATTTAAACACTTACGAACATGTCCAGACTGACCTGTCACCTCTTCATTTTCAATTAAAGATACATGGACAGCTTCTTTACAAGATTCAATGGCTGCATCAAACACAACATTGATCTTGTTGTCATTGATTTGTTTTAAAGTATGAATCTTTTCATCTCCAAAACGATTGGCTGTACTAAATGCAATCGCAATATCACCGGAACCATTACCCATATGCGATCCGGTTAAAGCTAAGCCAACCGGCATTCGGTTACAAACTCTACGTAATTGTCGATCACTTAACGGAGCATCCGTCGCAATGATCATCATGATGGAACCTTTTTCTTGTTCTAAAGGCAATTGATTCCCCTCAACTTTATCTAACAGATACTGTTCTCTTAAACCAAAATTAGAAAGTACAAGAACACCTAGAGTATATGTATTTCCATCAATTTCAAAGATTCTTGAACTCGATCCAATACCACCTGACATTTCAAAACAAGACATGCCTCGACCTGCTCCAACACTGCCAAGTTCAAACTCTTTTTTACAATCACGATACGCATCATATACATCTTCTTTTGTGACGACACAATCACGAATCGCATTTAGATATCCATCGTTGCATTCTCCAACGACAACATTAACACTTGTAAGATCTTCATTTTCTTTGACCATGATATCCACCAAAGCTTGTTGAACAACGCCCACATTTAAAGTGTTTGTCAAACAAATATAGCTTTCCAAAGTACCCAACTCCATAATTTGTGGTAATCCTGTCGTCTTTCCAAAACCATTTAGAATACTACAACCACAAGCTAGCTTTTGATGAAATACATCTTCAGCCGTACGAATAAATGTCACACCTGTTTGGTGTAAATCAGAACAAATTGTTTTATGCCCAACCAAAACACCTTCGACATCTGTAATTCGATTTAATTTGCCTTTTTCCATAATTTAACACCTCTTAAAACCATTATAGTGAAATTTAAAAAATTTTCATAAAAAAAGAAGCTGTAATCAATCAGCTTCTTTCATTTATTTCTTACTTGTAAAGTTCAACTAAACGTTGTAAGTGTTCGTAACGTTCTTTAGCTACTTCTTCTGACTTAGCAAATAATTTTTCTGCTCTTTCAGGGAATGGTTTAACTAAACGAGTGTAACGAGATTCGTTGTGTAAGAAGTCTTGGTAAGTTCCATCTCCTTCTTTAGAAGTTAATGTGAATGGGTTCTTACCTGCTTCTTTCTTAGCTGGATCAAATGAGAATAAGTTCCAGTATCCAGATTTAACGGCTTTCTTCATTTCATCTTGACAGTGGTTCATTCCACCCTTAGCAATACCGTGTAATTCACATGGTGCATAACCGATGATTAAAGATGGTCCTGGATAAGCTTCTGCTTCAGCAATACATTTAACTGCTTGTGCAGGGTTAGCTCCAAGAGCGATTTGTGCTACATAAACGTATCCGTAGCTCATTGCGATTTCTGCTAAAGATTTTTTCTTCATTTCTTTACCAGCTGCAGCGAATTGACAAACTTCACCGATGTTAGATGCTTTAGAAGCCTGTCCACCAGTGTTTGAATACATTTCTGTATCGAATACCATAACGTTTACGTTTTCACCTGATGCAAGAACGTGGTCTAATCCACCGAATCCGATATCATAAGCCCATCCGTCTCCACCGAAGATCCAAACAGATTTCTTAGCTAAGTATTCTTTCTTGTCTAATACAGCTTTAGCATCTGGACATCCAGCTTCAGCAGCTTTTTCTACTTCAACTAATAATGCTTTTGTTGCTTCTGTGTTAGTACGAGTATTTTCTTTAGTTTCCATGAATTTTTCGAATGCAGCCTTGAATTCAGGAGTTGCTTTTTCGCTTTCGTTCATAGCAATTAATTTTTCGATAGCTTGTTCACGTAATACTTTTTGTCCTAATTGCATACCGAATCCGTGTTCAGCATTGTCTTCGAACAATGAGTTAGCCCATGCTGGTCCTTGTAAGCTGTCTTTGTTTACTGTATATGGAGATACAGATGCTGGACCACCCCAGATTGAAGAACATCCAGTTGCATTTGATACATACATGTGTTCACCAAATAACTGAGTAATTAAACGAGCATATGATGTTTCAGCACATCCAGCACATGATCCAGAGAACTCTAACAATGGTTGGTTGTATTGAGAACCCTTAACTGTGTCATCAGCGAATCCAGAATCTTTCTTAGACACATTAGCTACCAAGTAATCGAATACAGGTTGTTCTTCAGCTTGAGATTCTTGAGGAACCATCTTAATTGCTTGAGTTGGACATACAGTGATACATTCACCACATCCCATACAATCTAACGGAGATACACTCATTGTATATTTGAATTCTGTAGCTTTTGGTTTAACATCAGCCAATTTGATTTGTGCAGGAGCAGCCTTCACTTCTTCTTCGCTCAATAAGAATGGACGAATTGTAGCATGTGAACATACGAATGCACATTGGTTACATTGAATACATTTTTCAGCATCCCATTCAGGAACTGTAACAGCTGTACCACGTTTTTCGTAAGCACTAGCACCAGTTTCCCATTGACCATCAACGTTTCCAGTAAATGCAGATACAGGTAATGAATCTCCATCCATTTTATTAACTGGTTCCATGATGTCTTTTACCATCTTAACTGTTGCAGGACGTCCTGATAATTCAGGTTTTGGTGCATCAGCTTCAGGGTTAGCCCAAGATGCAGGAATTTCAACTTTGTGAGTAGCGCCAACACCAGCATCGATAGCTTTGTAGTTCATTTCAACAACTGCATCACCCTTCTTAGAGTAAGATTTCTTAGCAGCTGCTTTCATGTAATCTACAGCTTCTTCAATTGGCATAATGTTAGCTAATTTGAAGAATGCAGATTGTAAGATTGTGTTTGTACGTTTACCCATACCGATTTCGATAGCTTTATCGATGGCATTGATTGTGTACAATTGGATATTGTTGTCTGCAATATATTTTTTAGATTCAGCAGGCATGTGTTTGTCTAATTCTTCGTCTGACCATTGGCAGTTGATCATGAATACACCACCAGGTTTAACGTCTTGAACCATCTTGTATCCATTTACTACATATGAAGGGTTGTGACAAGCTACGAAGTCAGCCTGGTTAATGTAGTATGGGCTACGGATTGGTTTGTCTCCGAAACGCAAGTGAGAAATTGTGATACCACCCGTTTTCTTAGAGTCATATTGGAAGTAAGCCTGAATGTATTTGTCAGTGTGGTCACCGATGATCTTAGTAGAGTTCTTGTTAGCACCTACAGTACCGTCTCCTCCAAGACCCCAGAATTTACATTCAACAGTTCCTGGAGTTGAAGTGTTAGGAGCTGGTTTAACTTCTGGCAATGATAAGTTTGTAACGTCATCCACGATACCGATTGTAAAACGAGGTTTTGGTTCGTCTTTTAACAATTCAGTGTAAACAGCGAATACACTTGAAGGTGGAGTATCCTTAGATCCTAAACCATAACGTCCGCCGCAAAGAGTGATGTCATTTAATCCTGCTTCGCGAAGTGTTGTAGCTACATCTAAGTATAATGGGTCAGCTAGAGCACCTGGTTCTTTTGTACGGTCAAGTACTGCAACTTTCTTAGCTGTCTTAGGAAGAACTTTTAATAAGTGTTTGCTTGACCAAGGACGATATAAACGAACCTTAATTAAACCAACTTTTTCTCCTTTTGCAGTTAAGTAGTCAATAACTTCTTCAGCAACGTCATTGATAGAACCCATTGCGATGATTACACGATCAGCTTCAGGATCTCCATAGTAGTTGAACAAGTCATAGTTTGTTCCTAATTTTTCGTTGATTTTACCCATGTATTTTTCTACTACAGCAGGTAATTCATCATATGCAGTGTTACATGCTTCACGGTGTTGGAAGAAGATATCTCCATTTTCGTGAGAACCACGCATAGTTGGACGTTCTGGATTTAAAGCGTGTTTACGGAATTCCTCAACAGCTTCCATTGGACACATTTCTTTTAAATCTTCGTAGTCCCATTTTTCAATTTTTTGAATTTCGTGAGAAGTACGGAATCCATCAAAGAAGTTAATGAATGGTACTTTACCTTCTAAAGCAGCTAAGTGAGCTACTGGAGATAAATCCATAACTTCCTGTGGGTTAGTTTCACATAACATAGCGAAACCTGTTTGACGACAAGCATAAACGTCTGAGTGATCACCAAAGATGTTCAATGCGTGGGTTGCAACTGTACGTGCAGATACATCGAATACACATGGTAATTGTTCAGCAGCAATCTTGTACATGTTTGGAATCATCAATAATAAACCTTGAGATGCAGTGAATGTATTAGTCAATGCACCAGCAGCTAATGATCCGTGAACAGCACCAGCAGCACCTGCTTCTGATTGTAATTCACTTACAACTACTCGATTTCCAAAAATATTTTTTTGTCCAGCTGCAGACCATTGGTCAATAGAGTCTGCCATTGGACTAGATGGAGTAATAGGATAAATTGCAGCAACGTCTGTAAAAGCATACGCAACGTGAGCCGCAGCCGTATTTCCATCCATAGACTGTTTTGCTCTAGGCATTAATATTTCCTCCTTTATAGATATTCAATACCATAGCTTATTATACGAGCTTCATGTCAAATTTTAAAGGTTAAATTCACCATAGAGGTTAGACAAAACTAATTTGTAAGCGTATAAAAAAGAGACGTAAACACTTGCTTACATCTCTATTTTCATCATTACTCTTTACCTAATAGTTTGAACATGTTCTTTTTATAAACTTCAACACCAGGCTGATTGAATGGGTTAGAATCATTCATCAAAGTTGTCATTGCGATGGCCTTGAAGAAGAACATACACATATTACCAAAGTCATAAGAAGTCATGCCTGGCATAGTTAATAAGATATTTGGAACTCCACCTGTTTCTTCATGAGCCTGTAATGTTCCTTTGGCAGCCATTTTATTAGCCCAATCCACACTCTTACCAGCCAAGTAGTTCATTCCATCTTCATTGGCTTCATCATTAGGGAATGTTAAATCAATCATTGGTGTATCAACATATAAGTTTGTTTCGAACAATACTTTCTTACCTTCCTGAACAAATTGTCCTAAAGAGTGTAAGTCTGTTGAGAAACATACTGAATCCGGTAAAATACCCTTTCCATCTTTTCCTTCACTTTCTCCAAACAATTGTTTCCACCATTCAGCAACCATCTGCATTTGAGGTTCATAGTTTACTAACAATTCAACATCATATCCTTGGTTTTGAAGAATACGACGAGCCACAGCATAACGGTAAGCCGGATTCTTTTCAAGATCAGCATCACCATATTCACCCATACCATCATGTAAACCTTTCATCAAAGCATCGATATCGATTCCAGCTACTGCGATTGGCAATAATCCAACTGGAGTAATAACTGAGAAACGTCCACCAATATCATCAGGAATCACGAATGTTTCATATCCCTCTTTATCGGCTAAAGCCTTCAATGTTCCTCTAGCCTTGTCTGTAGTGGCAATAATACGATTCTTCGCATCTTCACCATATTTTTCTTCCATAAATTGTTTCAAGATACGGAAAGCCAATGCTGTTTCCGTTGTCGTTCCAGACTTAGAAATAACATTTACAGTAACTTCCTTATCTTTAATATGGTTCATAACCTGTGAAATATAAGTAGATGAGAAAGTGTTTCCCATATAAATAATTTCAGGCTTATTGTCACCATATAAACCATTCATCATTTCAATGGCAGCACGAGCACCTAAATAAGATCCTCCAATACCACATACAACGAATACTTCTGTGTTTTCACGCACTTTTGCGGCAACCTCTTTAATGCGACTAAATTCTTCTTTATCATAATTGTTAGCCCAGTTTAGCCAACCGATAAAGTCGTTACCCTTACAAGTACCATTTTGTAAAGCTTCATCAATAGCGCGAACTTGATCCTGATAAGCCTTTACATCTTCTTTTAAGAAAGCATGATTTAAATCTAATTGAATCATTTTTATTTCCCTCCATAGCTATCCTAAAGAAGATTATACCACGATTTAACTTTGTATGATATAATGTTTTTTGTTAGGAGCGTGAATTTATGATACCATCGTCCTTATATCCACTTGTCACAGCTCTTTTGAGCAATATACTTGCACAAGTGTTAAAAACGGTCGTATATTATTATAGAACTGGCAAATGGGACTTTCACTGGGTCATTGCAAGTGGCGGCTTTCCAAGCAGTCACTCATCAACTGTAACAGCCCTTTCCCTTTCCATTGGAATTCAGGAAGGATTTGACTCAGCCATATTTGCCGTAACCACCATCTTTTCCTTTATTGTTATGTACGATGCATGCCACGTACGCTACTATTCCGGTAAAAACATTGAGCTAACACAACAATTAGTCAAAGATTTACGCGAAATGACAGGACTTCACTTTGATGATCCCATCTATCAGGAAAAGTTAAAAAATGTACTTGGACATAAATTTGTCGAAGTCATTGGAGGATTTGTGGTTGGACTTGCTGTCCCATTGATCTTATGTCCACTATTTTTATAAGTTAGGAGTGTTGTTTTATGGATACTGTAGTAGATAGTAAAGCCGTTAATGATTGTTTAGATAAGATTCGCCCTTACATTCAACATGACGGAGGCGACATTGAACTATTAGGAGTTGATGAATTCAATGTTGTCTATGTATCTTTCAAAGGTGCATGTCAAGGATGTATGATGGCTTCTGAAGATTTCTCAGGCGGAATCAAAGAATTATTGCTTGAAGAAGTGCCAAACGTCCGTGATGTTGTACTAGTAGGTTAAGATATCGAAAGATATCTTTTTATTTTTAGTAGTTTTGATTATGTACACCAAAGAATAATTATGAAGATTATTAATTCCGTTGATGTTCGAACAAGTTTTAACTGCATTAATAGGATCTGTCGACACCATTATGGTCACCAACATAGGTTTGGTCGCCATCTCCGCTGTTTCCCTTGTTGATTCATTAAATATTTTGATCATCAATATATTTGCCGCCATGGCAACTGGAGGCGCCATCATCTGCGCCCAATACTTAGGATCCAATCAAAAAGACAAGGCAAACCAAGCCTTGAAACAATTGATTTTTTCCGTAACTCTTATTTCTATACTGATAACCCTACCATGCATCCTATTCAGAAGACCACTTTTAAGCCTAATCTTTGGATCCGAAAAAAAACGTGATGGACAATTCGTTAAACTATCTTTTCATAACAGCCCTATCCTATCCCTTTATCGCTCTATATAATGCAGGTGGTGCAAGCTTTCGAACTAGCCAAAACTCAAGACTGCCCATGGTCATTGCGCTTGGTTCTAACATTCTAAATATACTTGAAAACTTCTTTTTCGTCTTTACCCTAAGCTTAGGCGTAGCCCAAGCTGCCCTATCCACACTTCTTTCTAGAATCATCAGTGCACTTATTATCCTGATCCTTTTAAAACAGCCCAAACAAGATTTATATGTCGATTCCTATTTAAGTATCCGGTCGGAAATTGAAACAATCACGAAAATATTAAAAATCAGTATTCCAACCGGTATTGAAAATGGCAAGTTTCAATTTGAAAACTTGTCATTTAATCCACTGTATCTACAATGGGAACAACAGCCATTGCCCGTACAAACCATGGTGTCCATGCTTGAAAGCTTTGCATGTCAAGCAAGCATTGGTATAGGACTTGGTATGATGACAGTTGTAGGAAAATGTGTAGGTGCAAAAGAATATGAACAAGCTAGACAATATACGATTTCATTAACCAAACTAGCTTGGATGGTATGTATTATATTCTGCGCTATAATCATGCTTTTTATCCAACAAATCACAAGCCTTGCGAAAATGGAGTCAGAAAGTGCAAAACTTGCCATTTGGCTAACACGCATTGTCTTCGCTTATAAAATGATATTCTGGACACCCTCATTCTTACCAGACTATGGCCTAAGAGCGGCTGGCGATGTAAAATTTAGTATGATCACATCCACTTTATCTATGTGGATCTGTCGAGTTGCAGTGATCATCTTTTTAGTTCATACTTTTCATATGGGTCCTTTAGCTGTATGGATCGGTATGGGTGCCGATTGCACAATTCGTTCCTTTATATTCTTAGCTCGTTTTAAATCAAATAAGTGACTAGAACATAAAGTCATATAATACAAAAGGAGTATCTACCTACTCCTTTAAAAATCTAATTTGACTTTTTTGCTTTTAGTTGATTCTAATGCATCACAAATATTGTTCTTTTCTGTTTCTCCAATGACTTGATCATCCGCTACAAGTTGATACATTCCTTTATCTATTTCAAACAAAACATATTGTTCGTTTTCATCAACAATCTTATTTTTTGACAACTCTTTTTGACCAAAATCTTTAAATATATCAAATTGTTCGCAAACAGATGCATAAATATCTTGTTGCGTTAAAAGAGTATCCATTAAATAATTTCTTTCAAAATCCCATTCTTTTAAGCCACGCAGATAAAATGCACGATCTCGATCTAATAGCACAAATGGAATATGACTATTCTGTAGACATTGTTTAAACATAATCATTCGTCCAGTACGTCCATTTCCATCTCCAAACGGATGTATTCTTTCAAAACAATCATGAAATTCTACAATATCTTCAAATGATAGAACCCCTTTATTTTGAAACTTTTCCAACAAAGTATCTAATTCCGTTTCAACATCAGCTGGTTTTGTTGTTTTAAAAGGATTTATCATTCCAATCCCATTTTCCCTTACTTTAAAACCACCTACATTATATGCTGGATTATCCTCATAAGACGTACCTCTCTTCAAAATCATATTCATTTGAATCATCATTTCTTTTGATAATGGTTCATCTACTGTCTTCAACATATAATCAAACAACCGAAAATGATTTCGTGCTTCTAGTGCATCATCTAAAGGAACTAATTCTTTATCTTTAGGTTCAATAAACATATTATTTGTTTCAAATATTTGTTCAGTTTGATTCTTCGATAGTCTCGAACCCTCTATTTTGTTGGAATTAAACGCAAAATGAATTTGAGTCCAATGATAAATATTCCCCTTAACTTTCATGTTCATTTGTGAAATCAATTCATTTTTAATTGTTTTTACTTTGTTTATCATACTTACGATTCCTTAAATATTTGTTCCATGAAATACTGTAGTTGCACCTTCCACCAAGGCCAGTCATGATACACATCATAACCCCAGAAATCACACCAAGCCTCGATGTGTTTGTCATATAAAATGGTGCTGAATTGTCTTAAGGATTCAAAACATTCTTGTTCCCAATTGCCTTGTCCTACACAAAAGATCAATTTGGATTGTTTATACAATTCCATATAGGGATGGTCTAAAGACATATTTTTCATGTAGACACATGGATTATTATGGTACGTATTTTCATCATGATAATCTCCATAGAATAATTCTGTATCATAAACACCAGATAAGGCTAATAATGTATCAAATTGTTTAGGAAAACGGAAAATCAAATTCGTGGCATGCGTTGCCCCTAGACTTGCCCCAGTCACCATCCATTTATCATAGTTATTCATTTTCTCTTGAACGCTAGGAATCAATTCCGAAAGGATATATTCAAACCACAACTCATGTTTCAACATACGCATCTTTGTATTATTCGGATAGGACCATGTTTCTAAATCCAAAGTATCACACGTAATAATCGTTAATTGATTGGATTCAATCCATTTTGAAACTTCATGAATCATGCCACGATCTTCCCATTCAAAGAAACGTCCATTTTGACTTGGAATGGCCAGACATAATTTACCGCCTTGGCCATAGATTTTATATTCCATTTCACGATCCAAACAATTTGAATACTCTTTTATATACTGTACTTGCATGGTGTTACCCCTTTCAGAAATTTTTTGTTTTATTATAGCACATTTTATTGAGTTTTAAGGTTTCTTGCTTTATAATTGTACTGTTTTTGACAGGAAAGTGAGTGACAGTATGTCCAATAAAGAAAAAATTCTTAATATTGCCGTTATCGCCCACGTTGATGCCGGTAAAAGTACGTTAGTCGATGCGTTTTTAAGACAGAGTGATGTTTTCCGTGACAACGAAGAAGTTGTTGACTGCATCATGGACTCGAACGATCTAGAACGTGAACGTGGAATTACGATTTATTCTAAAAACTGTTCCGTTATTCATAACGGTGTAAAAATTAATATTGTAGATACGCCAGGCCACGCCGACTTCTCAAGTGAAGTTGAACGTATTATCCGTACCGTAGATACAGTTATCTTATTAGTCGATGCGAGTGAAGGTCCAATGCCTCAGACTCGTTTCGTATTATCAAAAGCTTTGGAAATTGGTTTAAAACCAATTCTATTGATCAACAAGATTGATAAGAAAGACCAAAGAGCTGAAGAAGTTGTCGATGAAGTTTACGAATTGTTCTTAGACTTAAATGCCAACGACGAACAATTAGACTTTCCTATCCTTTATGGTGTAGCAAGAGAAGGACGTGTTCAATACGACCTTAAAACACCAAGCGACAACATCGACCCATTATTCGATACAATCTTAAAACATTGTGATGTATATCCAGATATGGATGAAGAACCTCTTCAAATGCAAGTATCTGCCTTGGCATACGATGAATATATTGGTCGTTTAGGAATTGGACGTTTATATTCAGGTGTTTTAAAACAAGGACAACAATATATTCGTTGTAACCAATCTGGATTGAATGCCAAAGAAAGCTTATCTAAATTATTCGTATACAAAGGATTGTCTAGAACAAGCGTTCAAGAAGCACATTCAGGAGATATCGTAGTTATTGCGGGTATGCCTGATATCAGTATTGGTGATACAATCTGTACAGCCGATCACATTGAACCAATGGAACACATTGAAATTGAAGAACCAACTCTATCTATGAACTTCCATGTAAACTCAAGTCCATTTGCAGGACAGAGTGGTAAGTACGTGACAAGTCGTAACTTAAAAGAAAGACTTGAAAAAGAACTTGAAGTTAACGTTGGTTTAAAGGTTGAACCTACTGATTCAGCCGATTGCTTCAAAGTTAGTGGTCGTGGTGAATTACATATTTCCGTATTGATTGAAAACATGCGTCGTGAAGGCTATGAATTAGCTGTTTCTAAACCAGAGGTTATCCTACACAAAGATGAAAATGGACACAAAGTAGAACCAATCGAAGAAGTTGTATGTTTAGCTCCAGAAGAATATTCAGGAACCATCATCAACAAATTAAATCTTCGTAAGGGTGTTATGCAGGACATGTCTGAAGAAAATGGATATGTGAAGATCGTGTATACAGCACCTACACGTGGACTATTAGGTTTCCGTTCAGAATTTATCAATGATACACACGGTGAAGGTACATTAGTACGTCGTATTAGTGGTTATGAACCATATAAAGGAGAAATCGCACAACGTATGGAAGGTGCAATGATTTCAACTGAAACAGGTGAAGCCATGACTTACGCTTTATGGAACCTTCAAGAACGTGGTCAATTGTTCATTTCTCCACAAACACCAGTTTATGAAGGTATGATCATTGGTCAAAGTTCCAAAAACATCGACCTAGATGTTAACCCATTAAAGAACAAGAAATTAACTGCCATCCGTTCAAGTGGTCGTGATGAAGCTATGTTATTAACTCCACCAAAAATCTTCTCCCTAGAAGAAGCATTAGAATGGATCAACGATGATGAATTAGTAGAAGTTACTCCAGATGCGATTCGTATCCGTAAAAAAGGTTTAACAGCTTTAGATCGTCGTAGCTTATATCGTCAAAAGATGAATGCTCAATAATGAAACGGATTCAAATGAGTGTCACAAATAGTGATGCTCATTTTTTATGCTTATAATTACTCGCCATTTCATCTTTTTTACACTTCACAAGAAAAGACTTTTTCTGCGAAAAAGTCACACGTCTAAATGGCGTGCCCGGTTCGTTTCCAGTGTTATTTTAGTGCTATTTCACATATCATATTTCTCTGTTCCGAAACCAAAACCTTAATATACAAAAAAGGTAGGTGCATAACACCTACCACAATACACGGTTCATCTCTTACCAGCTTCCGCCGCCTCCGCCACCGGCGCCTCCACCAGAGAAGCCACCAAAGCTAGAGCCCATGCTATTGGCTGTACTTTTCATTTGTTCTGTTTGATAATCCAATAAATTTTGATGAATTGGTTCATACATACTTCTTGTCAACATTCTGTAATAGAAATAAGAAGAGTATGGATCTGAATAATACGAATCATACCAATCTGGTTGTGCCAAAGGAATCGTACTAAACTTCTTTGTCCACATTTCAGAAAGTCCAAATACCATCGCATATGGAATGACATCATAGTAATATGAAGGATTTTCCATAGACAATCTTTCCAATTGTGGTACTTCTGCTTTTTCAACAAAGTCTTTAAAACCTAATAGTTCTGGAGCCACACTTTTAAAGTAATCACTCACTACATTAAATCGAGGACACAATAGAATTGGAAGTGAAACTACCACAATGCCTATCATCATAAATTCAAATGGAACAATACTTAGAATAGAATCGCATTGTCGATATATAAAGTATGCAAGAATCAAAATAAACGCAGCACTTAATACTTTCTTTAATACACCAAGTTTATTCTTGTTAAATACATTTGTTGCAGCTGCAGAATAATTTAAAACCATCATAAGCACAAAGCTAAATGTCGCAAGAATGGTTTCAATCAAATTATCTACAATACTATATCGAGTATTGAATAAGATACATACAATCATACAAATCATGGCTAGAATGCTTGTCACAAACCCATGATCAATCGTCGAAAGTTTTTTATCGCCACTAAATTCATCATTCAAAGCTTCTTTGGCATCATCCATAGCCTTACCAAACTTACTTGATAGTTTTGATAATTTCACACTGTTTTTTGTTTTAAACAAACCGTTATAAATCTTCTTTTGATGTTTTAAAATAGGCGGTTCATGATTCTCTTGCTTTGTAAGAACCAAGTCATCCTCCGTTTCAGAAATGATTAAATACCCTTTACTAGCCCAATATGGGATCAAGGCCATTAAATCCTCTTGATCCACAGACTCATCCACAATCGTTCCCACCATAGCTGGATCCATATCTTTTGGTGGATAGAAATTCACAATTGGTGTAATATGCGTTTTCTTTAAAAGAAGAGCACGAATCAAACTGTATAGGCCGAATAAAACAGCTAAACCTAAAAAGATAAATGGAATCTTTGAAGTGGTTTGTTTGGCATCCACAAAATAGCCTTGTCTTAATTCACCAAAAAGAGTAATAGCTTGTTTGGCACCAATATCATAGGCAGAACCACGAATCGAAGTCGAAGTAATAATGGGAGTCACATTTAAATCATTCGATTGATTTCCTAGACTTCCACTAAAGACTTGAATGTTTGACATTTCTTTTTCTGTCAAAGCCTTTTCAAACTGAATATCAAAATTAAAATGTGAAATGGTTGTATCCCAATTGTTTCCAAGTACGGAATAATAAATAAAATCCAAATCGGAATGATAATCTTCTGGAATGATAATCGTATAAGTCAACGTATACGTGTGAGGGCCAATAATCGTATAGTCTTCACTCCCAATTTGAATCACACGATTTCCAGAATCATAATCTACATCATATTCATCATTGAATACATTGATATTTTGAATTTTTAACTTATACTTTTCATCCCGATTGATATACATCGTTTCTGGAATATTACGATAAATACCATGACGATAACTTGAGAAGTTGACATCAATCACTTCTTTTACATCAATCGTATTGTTTGAATGATATATCGCATTTACATTATAGTCATCAATCGTATACCCTCCATCATCAGCATATACATCGATACATCCAAAGCATAAAATAAATGCGAATAAGAAGGCCAAGACCTTCTTAAAATTTAACTTGAACATTTTCTCTTTCCGAAGTATTGGCCACTTCAAACATTGTCTTCTTTTCAAAATGGAATAAAGATGCCACAATATTTGTCGGAACACTCATAATCACATCATTATATTCACGAACTAATGCATTGTAGTATTTACGAGAATTTGCGATATCCTCCTCTACCTTCTTCAATTGATTTTGAAGATCCATAAAATTCGTGTTGGCCTTTAAATCTGGATATTGTTCCGCCACCGCAAAAATACCCTGAATGGCATTTGTGATCTTATTTTCACTATCCATAACATCCTTAGAAGTTTTTGCCATATTTCTTTGGGCAATCACTGAACTCAATGTATCCGCCTCATGTTTCGCATATCCCTTCACGGTTTCCATTAAGTTTGGAATCAAATCAAAACGCTTCTTCAAATACACATCCATTGTAGAGAAGCCTTCATCCACTCTATTTGATAAACGAACAAGCTTGTTGTAGCTTGACATCACAAACAATACCAACAAGACGATTAATACAATAACAACAATAATTAAGATCATAATAAAATCCTCCTGACATGATTATACCTCAAATACACAAAAAAAAGTAGAAGCATAACACTTCTACCCTAACTCATATATATTACCAGTCTGTCGCAATATCTAATTGAGTATCTGAATTTTGCGTAAAACTACCTGTATCACAGACGATTCCCTGTCCTAATGAAGTATCTACAATAGATCCTCTAGGATACTTATTTAAATCGGCTGCCACAATAACATAATCCCCTAACATCTTCACACCATCTTCACGAACCCAATAATTATCATTGTTTCCCATACCACGCATAATGTCGACTACCCCTGACATATTTAAGTTGTAGTATGTTTCCTTTCCATTAGGCCCATAATATACACCACCCGATGCAGTAAGTGCATTCGCATTACTTACATATTGTGCGTATGATGGTTGCGAATAAATGACCTGAGTCACCGCATTATAATTATTTTGAACGAATGTTACATCATTCAATAACTCCGGCTGCTCTAAGATCATTTCTTCAACGCTTTTCGACTCTTCTTGTTTCTTGCTAGATTCTTCCTCGATATTTTGAATCTGTTCTTCGAATTTCTCTTTTAACTCTTGAGTTCCGTTTTTTGTATCCACACGCATTAAAATGTTTGTATCCGCATTATTCGTTTTGGCATAAACCTTACTTTCTTCCCCAATAACTGATGATGTTGTTAGTACTGTTAACGCTAATGTCGACAACAATAAACCCGAAACCAATCCTTTTCTTATTACACTACTCTCTAAATTTTCTTCTTTTATAAAGTTCAAAACACCCTCCAATCTTCCCCCTTGGCCTCATAAAATACGAGGCGGTTGTCCACCAAAAAATGAACAACAACACTTAATACTATACACAATTCTAAAAAAAAAGCAAATTTTAGCACTAAAAAAGGCCGTTTCATGCCAAAAGTGGCGAGAACGACCCATTTGTAAGCGATGTTTTCAAAGAATGAAATTAGAATCCAACTACATTTAATAAAGCTGCAATAGCCCAAATAGCTGCCATTAAACCATTTAAAACTTTACCGAATTTTCTATCGCTCATATAAGCCAATACAAGACTGTATAAACAACAGATTCCTTCCAAAACAATGATTACCATTAATGTGTTAAATGTACTAAACATAAATCTCTTCCCTTCTAAACATTTTTATAATCTTGCACATTTTGTGTCATTGCCACATTACGCTGTCTTTCTAGATTTATATCTAGATGGGATGCATCAAGAATAACATGGATCATATCTTGATAGTTATTCGCATCAAAGACAAAATCTGGCAATACATACTTACGATTATGAATCGTTTGATTAAATCCAAGAATCAATAGGTTATGTAAGAATGCTTCTTTAGTGGCATCTACGATTTCATTTTCATAATTGATATCTAAAAAATAATCGCACGTGTTAAACAAATTCAGTATTTCACTCGCCTTGAATCCTGGATACAAGTGTACATTATCATATTTTTCAAAAGACATCAACTTTTGTGACATTTCTGTTAATGCACAAACATGAAATTTCATATTTGGCATACATACAACTAGTTCATTCAATTTTTCAATTCGGTCTGAATTTGTACAAATCAAAATATTATTTGTATGTTGATTCTCTTTTTCAAAATTGTAGACAAAACCAAGTGGTTTCACAATATCCCTATTTGCCCCTAATTCAATAAGCTTTTCATACGCTTCTTTTTTCTGAACATAAATCTTAGAAGTTCTTCTAGAATGACCATCCAGAATAACCTGCATATTTCCAGGAATATCCTCGCGATATCCTTCTTGCCAGAATAAGACATCACTATGTTCTTTGTCTTCTAAGTTTTCAGATACAAAGAATGGATTGGATAAGGAGTTGTAGAATAATCTTGTTGGATATACATCCAATTCCGTAAATAAATGTTTCGCAAATTCGACTTTATTCTTAAAGATATATACCTTATCATCTTGGTTTAAAATAATGTCATGCGTCACAAAATTCTCAACCACTTTTTCATTCCCTGACACATCATAATAACTTCTAGATACAAGCTGACCTTTTTTATTAAAAATCGTTCTCGCATACAAGAAACCATATTTATTATAATGATCACTCACACGAGCTACATGTGTATCATCATACCAATCTACAATCTTAACAAGTCTTTTATGTAAAGGAGATGCGAAGAATATCTTACCTCTTTCATGATTCAAATCAAAGACTTGACCACCTGAATTACTCGCCTTGATTTCCCAATAATCCGGTACATCAATTTGATTGAAATAGCGAGCTTTACCGCCCTCTTTTTTACCACAATAATACGTATAAATACTTGTCACATCCTCTGGTAAAAAGCCTTCATCACTAAAAGTGAAAATCGGACCATCAAAGCCAGAAGTTCTAAAGCTTTGATACAACATTTGACTCTCTTCATCAAAATTTTCTAATAATAAAACTGGAGTTTCTAACATACTGCTTCCCTCCATTTTTCTTGTACGTTACAAGTTAAGAAATCCTTAGCCACCAAATAAGATACAGAATGACACTTCTCTAAGTCTTGTTTAAATAAATCCACAATACCCTTTCTCAACGCTTCAACACGATCCTTATCCTCTTCAGGTAAAGGCATCAAATATCCATTTTCACCATCACGAATAAATGTAGGATTTCCATAACGAACATCGAAACCAATAATTGGCAAACCTCCACCAACAGCTTCCATTAAAGTAAGTCCAAATCCTTCACTTGTACTTCCCGCAATATAAGCCTCATAATTTTGATACACTTCACTCAAATCATGTTGACCCATTAAGTGAATATAGTCTTGCGCATTATTTTCTCGAATAATATTTTCAAGTTTTTCTCTTTCGCCACCAACACCATAAATATCCAATGACAATTCAGGCACTTCGCTACGAGCTTGAATGACAGCCTTACAAATCCAATCCACATGTTTTTCACTTGCCAAACGACTTGCCGTAATCAATGAGAATGGTTTTCTTCCTTCTTTGGGATACTTCAATTCCGGTAAAGATCCAACTGGAATTGTATAAACACAAGGCGTAATTCTATAATATTTCTCAAATTGTTGAATCATTAAATCACTCTGCGCTTGTGTTGAACAAATATAGAAATCAATATGTTTATGCATATTAAATTCATATTCATAGAAATTATTCCATAAGATATAATCCTCATTTGTATCTTTTTCACTAAAGTGATCCGCATGAACAATCGTACCAACTCTAGCAGGTTTACAATTCATAAGAATGGATTGACCAATATCAGTTGAACGATCAATTAGAATTACATCATCACTAGTCAGGTTAAGCTTAGATACCATATAGCCTACAAATTCTTCTTTTGAACAAAGCATCTTATCTTTAAATTTATACATGACTTTATCATCATCAATGATTTCTTCATAGGCAACACTACCATTTTCATTAAAGAAACGACGATGATATAAATGAGCCTTATTATCTAATGGCGCATAATATTCTGAATATACACGTCCATATGTAAAATAATCTTTTCGAATCAAAAATCCATTTGAAACCAATTCTACACGATGCACAAAATCATCATGATCATTGACCATATACGCTGTATAAAAGTTATTACTTCCACCAAACACATAACGACAAATCTTGCCTTCTCTTGTTTTTGTATAATTTAAATCTGTAAATGTCTTTTCTAAATCACTCAACGTATATGTAACAGGTGCTGTTTTAAAATCCGTAAAGAACGTATATAGCCAAATGACTTCCGAATCTTCAAAACCAATATTCTTCGTCATATGCTCTATATTTTCTTGTGGAAACATATCTGTAAACACGAATTTCGCGTCAACACCAATATTACGAAACATTTTAGCACGATAGATCTGTGCATATTCAACACCACTACTTGCCCAGCCAATGCCTAAGTTAAAATTATAAATCATAACCCTAAAAACTCCTTTCCTTAAGGATACAATATAATCATCTCGTTGTCTTTACCAAATGAAACTTCTCCCAATAAAATATTACGAATCATCGCTTTTTTTATGGATTTTTCCATATCTCTAAAAGAAAGTCTTGCCTCCCTTTGGTATTCATATAAAAGATTACGCTGAGCCGTAGAACGACCCGAAATGGCAGCCTGTAACTGTTGAAGGTAGTCAACCTCTTCGACCCAACTATCATCAAAAGCTTTTAAAGTACAAAGTCGACAATATTCTGAGAAACGGTTACCCAATAATTGTTTCTTATCCTTAAATGCCATGTCCGCATAATTTTTTAAATATTCTTTTCGATTCTTTGAAGGAACTGAAAGCTCTTTAATTCTATACGACAAATTATCCAAAATATAGCGATTCATTGTTTTATCATCCATCTTTTTGTTTTCCTTCAAGTATTCATCTATATTACACTTATAAATTTCAATTAGTGCATTCTCATCCAAGCTTTTTCCATCCAGTAAATCATTACGCGTCTTATACATAATTGTTCTTTGACGTTGCATCACACTATCAAAATCAACAGAACTCTTTCGTTGAAAAATAGATGATTCTTCCCTAATTTTCTGTGACTTATTAATTAACTTCTTGATTCGACGCTTAGAAATATATTTTCCTTTTTCTACATATTTTTCTAAGAAGTCTTCTCCTAAAATTTCACATACATCATCCTCTAATGATGTATAGAAAATGGATACGCCTGGCTCTCCCTGACGTCCTGCACGACCTCTTGCCTGTCTTTCATCACGCGTATTGTTCATACGACCAATTCCTAATACACATAAGCCACCTAGTTCTTTAACCCCAGAACCCAAGCGAATATCGGTACCACGTCCTGCCATACTTGTAGCTACAGTCACTACATTTTTCTGACCGGCTTCTTTAATGATTTCGGCTTCCCAGAACGCATTATTCGCATTCAATACACTATGCTCAATATTTTCTTGTACCAATAATTTCGACAACATTTCCGTATCCGAAATCAAAGACGCAATTAATAATACAGGCTGCCCAGTATTATGTCTTTTCACTGTTTCTTTAATAACCGCATCAAATTGTTCTTCACTCGTTTTAAAATACTTATCCGGTAAATCCTTTCGAGCCAATGGTTTATTCGGCGGAATAATCACAACTTGTTTATGATAAACTTCTAAAAGTTCATCTTTTCCATCCGCAATCGTACCACTCATACCCGACATTTTAGGGAATAAATTAAACAAGTTTTGGTATGTGATAGAAGCCACTGAACGCTGTTCTTGACTCAATTTTAAATGTTCCTTTTCTTCAATCGCCTGGTGAGAACCTCCACGAAGCTTCATACCCTTCATTTTACGCCCTGTACTCTTATCCAAAAGAACAATTTCACCCTCATCGGTTGCGACATAGTCCACATCTTTTTCCATTAAGAAATGAGCTCTTAACGCGAGTACAACATGTCTTAAGATGTCAAAATTTTCTTTACTATATAAACTGTCTATACGGAAATAACGCTGTGCATATTCAATACCCTTATCCGTTAGCCAAACCTTTTTATCCTCAATTTCATAGTGAACATCTTCTACTAATGTTGTGACAAAGAAATCGGTTAACGTATAAAGATTCGACTGTACACGCGGAGAACCCGAAATAACTAGAGGCATACTCGCACTATCTAATAAAACAGAATCCGCTTCATCAATAATAACATAATAGAAATCTCGCATAAAACGATCTTCTTTTGAATGTACTAAGTTATTTAATAAATAATCAAATCCTAATGAGCCATGTGTTGTGTATACAATATCTGCATCATATACATCCTTTTTAGAATCATTGTCTAGTTTTTCATTTGTATCACGCTTTACACCGGCCTTAACACTTAACCCTAAAAACTTATAAACCTGTCCCATTTCCTCGGCATCACGAATCGCCAAATATTCATTGGCCGTAACCAAAATCGTACTTTTACCAGTCAATCCATTTAAGTATAAAGGCATCGTTGCCGTTAAAGTTTTTCCTTCACCCGTATTCATTTCTGCCAAATAACACAAATGAAGAGCTATACCACCTAAAATCTGTACATCATAAGGAAACATACCTAATACACGATAATCGGCTTCACAACATACCGCAAACGCTTCTGGAAGAAGATCATCAGTTGTTTCTCCATTTTTTAAACGTTCTTTGAATTCCAACGTTTTATTCTTCAATTCATAATCACTAAGTTCTTTAACCTTTGTACACTCCTCTTTGACTTTACCCAAAAGAAAGTGTAATCTCTTATCAATTTTATTCATTTTACCCTTCCTTTTCTGTAATTACAAAAGAATGAAAATGCATCCTTGTACCACCCGCATTAATTAACTGTATACGATAGCTATATGTTTTTAAAGGACACTTAAAATCCATTTCCGGTTCACGAATTATTAACGTTCCTGCTTCATTTTCATAACGGTCATAAAATACCATACGAACTAAGTAGAGTTCAAAATCACTCATATTCACTTGAATATGATAAGAACTCTCTCCATCAATAATTGGTAAGGATGGTTCCGTACGCATCATTTGATAATTTACTTTGGAATACCACTCTTTAATAACCGTTCCAGGAGGCATTAATTCATTTTCAAATTCAATATCTTCTCGAGAATGAAACCAGATTTTAGATCCATAAAGATAAGTTCCAAAAGTATCTTCATTCCATACTACTTTCCAAGCCTTATTCTTCATCTAAATCACCTCTACCAAAATCTGACTTCAAAATACCCTCATATTGATTTTTAAACCACGCAACAATACTATACGTATCATCGTTGTGCCTTCCATGAACACCCTTACCAATAATTTCTACACCAATATCATCAATATGGGAAATCAAACGATTATAAGCCGTCATATCATAATCATCTTCTAACATATAAGACACAATAAATTTAGTTTGAGACCAATCTGTTTGATCAAACAAATCCCAGAAACGATGATTTAATGCATCTATTGATTTCTCACTCATATCCCCATAGTTCTTTACTAAAACATCTAAAGAAGTTGGGAAACCTCCTGGTCTAGAAATACGTTCATTATTGGCCATATCACCCAAACTAGCCAATGGTTTACCTAATAAAATCGCATGTGGCCTTAATTTACAACCATTATATAAAGCTCCAAAGGTTCCCATAGAAAGTCCAGATAAAATCAATTGTGAGTTGTCAAAACCTAATTGTTTCAAACAATCTTGAATACCAGAAACAATAAGATTCTCATATTCTTTGTCTCCCAAATAGAAGGCTCCCCCTTCTAACCTTGATTCAGAAATCAACAAGAATGGTGCTCCCATATTACGCATCATATAAAATCCTTCAAAACCTTCCTGCGTCTTATATCCACTAAAATATACATTTAATGGTGGCTTCATATCTCCTGGGTCAAAGTACATAAAAACTTCTTCGCGTTTCGATGTAACCTTACGTATACCTCCAGGTAAGAAAGACCCATATTCTTTGCGTGAATGACGATCATGTAAACCTACTATTTTTAGTTTACCCTTACCCTTTGCGAGTAAAGATACAAAGACAGGACCATCCATTTTCTTATTCGTAATAGAAACAACAGATTCTAAATCTTCTTCTGAAAAGATCCAACGATTTTGTAGAGTAGATAAGGATCCAGACTGGAATTGTTCAATCTTCAATTGAATGGATACGGAGTCATCCTTCTCATACTCCAACCAAAAATCGATAGACTGATCCTTAAAAACAGGTATATTACCTCTCCAATACGCAACCTGGTAAAAATCATTTCCATAATCACCTTCAAGTTCTACACCAGAAAAGCCATCCCAGAAGACACTGCCTTTAAAGCTTTGAGATATCGAAAATGAATGAGAATCATATTTCTCCCCATAGGTATAGGAATAAAACAAATGAATGTCTTCATTAATAAATTCTTGCAGAGTTTGAATATCTAAAACCCTAGCTCTTCTAGACGTACAAATCCATGTTGTCCATTGATCAACCTGCACATCATCCAATAAAAATAATGTATAAGCACGAATCTTTTTTAATAAAATGCGCGCTTCTTTTTCATTTACACAACGATTTAAAATACAGACATCATAACCACGTTCGATTGCTTCTTTTAAATCATTTATATAATTCCACTCAACATAATCAGGAATATGAAGCTGTAAGCTTAAGTCTTCATTTCCCACTTGTAAAACACTAATCTTGTTCAACTTGCTTCATAACTCCCTTCCATTTACGAATTAAGCTTGCCGTATTATATTCTTTACCTAATTCATAAGAATAAATCACACACTTATTCCAATTGGTAATGTTATCTAAATAATAGGTTAAACAATGAGATATCTCAGATATATCCTTCACCACAAAACCATTATTACCATTATGAACATATTGCGTAACATGAGAAACAATTTGAGGTATTGCACTACTAATACATGAAATCTGTAAGTAGAGGTCTGGCTGTGTAGTCACATCCACCATAATACGCTGTTCACGAATACATTTCGAAATGCTCAATTCATCCACACATTGATCCACAAAAAACTTAATTGGAACTTTCTTTTCTTCGTCCAAATCAAATTCCGCTTTATCATTCGTCTCTTTTAGAGCCAATCTTTCATCTAAACCATTCACTTTTAATACTTCACGAGTGAAATTCAATACGGAATCTACACGATCCCAATTCGCATTTCTAGTAAAGAAATGAACTCGTGCTGTTTCATTTGTTTCAAAATACTTAGCGAATAAAACAATCAATGCTTCGAATTTAGATTGTTCGATTGAATCAATCGGAACCAAGATATTTTGAACCGTCAATTGTTGACTAATCCCAAAATCGGCACGCGTATCAAAAGGCGTAATATCTACAATTGGTAAAGTTTTACCCGCATATTTTTCTAAAGGACGAATCTTATGTTTCGAATCCACTATGCAGTAATTTGTATTTCGAATCAAAGATTTCAATTCTGCATCTTCAAATAATTCTATACGATTTTGATAGAAAGATAGAATCGTTTTTCTTTTTGAGAATAAGCTTTCTAATAAACCATGATGAAGTATATGCATAGCCAAACAGAATATATCCGACTTTTCTGTCATTTCATCTAAATAAGTAGAAAATACTTCTTCAATTAAAGATTCCATTGAATCATAATTCAAAGAATCAAAGGTAAACCTTCTATTTCCAATTAAGTAATATGGATTCTCAGAATTGATCTCTATATGATCATCTTCACAAAAATGGAGCAACTTCCAATTTCCTTTTTCATCCAAATATTGTTCATAAATCGGTTGATTATTCTCATAAACAATCGTTGTAGATAAAAAGCCACGATCATCATAAACATTTTTACGAACCATGATTTCAGATTGAAATAAAAAGACTTCAATCATATTCCCATCTTCCCCAAAATGAATTTCTGAATACTTTTCATTATTTACATATGCCACAATACAAAATGGTGTATACACAAATTCTGTATGGTCAGGCCACATTAAATCACGATATGAAAGAATATCAACCTTTGTACGTTTAATTTCTTGAATTGCATCAAAACAAGACCAATAAGGCGCATGAAAAACACTTTGACGGTGCAAAAAGTGTCTAAAGTTTGGGCAATAGCTCAAATTTAAAATCTTATAATCCATAATATTATTTCGATTAAACATCTGAATCTGTTTAACACTATCATCAAATTCTGTTACTGCACGACGAACATAAAAATATTGTTCATTTTCTTTATATTCATTTCCATGATACCAGGAAGGTACAAAATACATCATAATGACTACCCCCTAAATAAATGGCTTATATGAATCAAAATCACGATAAGCACGAATTTCTAAATAAATACTACAGATAAATCCTGATAATAACATAAATGTCGTTGGAAGCATAGCTACAGATGCATCTACAATTCCTTTATACTGTAAATACATACACAAACTTAAACAACCACACATAATCAAGCCACTTAAACAACTAAAAAATAAAACCCATTTACGAATATATCGACGTGTAGGTTTACCTGCAGGAATATTTTCAATACAATCTCCACCTTGAAGAAGATCATCCGATAAGTCTTTTGGATTCACAAACAATAAGCTCAATAACACAGTAAATAAAAACAACATCACAATATAAACACGCATGCCAAATACAGTCTGCATATTTAAATTCTTATATAAAAAATTAACTATTTCTGATTTATGATAATGATGAACCAATGCCACAATCAATTGTGGAATCATGAAAATTGCTGAGCCAAACATTAAAGCCATAAATCCAACTGGATTGTATTTAATAGCCAAATAGTTCTTATCGGCATGCACATTATGTACAGAAACACGTTGCAAAGGAATCTTCTTTTCATGCATTTCCATAAATATCATAATGATGACCATCACAAAAGAAATACCAAGAGGGATCCTCAATGCATCTATAGAAGATTTCATTAATGTTCCAATTAAAGTTTCTGTCATATTCACTATGATAATCGGTGCAAAACCACCAACACCATACTTTTTATTTTTCATTAATAAATATTGAGCAATACTAGCACCAGCCATCAACTCAAAAATAACAAGCAACACACTCATAACATTTCGATCTACATATTCTAGATTCAAAGCATAAAAAACAGATTGAACCAAAGTAACAATAACTGTCAAAGCCGTAATCCAGTAATTCATTGCCTTAGGCGAAGTACGAGCTCTAGCCTCTTTTGATCGCATTGCGAATAAAATGCTAATCACTAAACTCGCCGTAATATATGGTGAAATACCTAAACTCATGACATAACATTGTTTATTCGAACCATTTACAGCCAATGACAAAACGGCACCTAAATCCAATCCTAAATTATCATATGCGCTCATATCAATTCCATTTAATGGAATTCTATGACAAATAAAATAAATCACAATAATAACAATTGAAAAAAGACATCTGTTTCTAACCAAATGTGTCTTTTCCTTCATAAACATCACTCCCAAATAAAAATAACAGTAACTAAAAATTAGCTACTGTTATTTTATCATTATTTTAATTTTTTATCTTTAGATTCTTCTTCTTTTTCTTTATCGGCATCATTTTCTTCTTTACGACGCTTACGAGTCTCATTCATAGAAACTAACGCACCTACGATTGGAATCCAAGACCACCATACTCTATGAGTAACATCTAATGTAGACTTAGGCATCTTTTCCTTTTCAATTGTTTCAGTTTGTTCCTCAGGATTTGCCTTTGGAGTTTCATCCTCTACAACCTCTTCAGTTTCACGAGGAGCTACCTGTAATGGTGCACGAGTATCCACAACAACTCGACGATATGTAGTATCTCCACCAGTAGTCGTTGTAGTTACACTGGTTGCGAAACTATCAGATGCTGAAACAGATTCAGAACTACTCAATGAGGTAGATTCACTTGAACTTAAGCTATTAGACAATGATTCAAAAACACTATTTGATAGACTTTCGCTTTCTAAAGCAGACACAGATGCACTACCACTCAATGATGCTGAAGCTGATGTTGATTGGCTCTCGCTTACTGAAGTTGAAGTACTTTGACTTGAACTTACTGAAATACTTGTTGATTGGCTCTCGCTCACAGAAGTTGAAGTGCTTTGACTTGAACTTACTGAAATACTTGTTGATTGGCTCTCGCTCACAGAAGTTGATGTACTTTGACTTGAGCTTACTGAAGTACTTGTTGATTGGCTGTCACTTACAGAAGTTGAAGTGCTTTGACTTGAACTTACTGATGTACTAGTTGATTGACTTTCACTAACACTAGTTGAAGTACTTTGACTTGAGCTTACTGAAGTAGAAGTACTTTGGCTTGAACTTACTGATGTACTAGTTGATTGACTTTCACTAACACTAGTTGAAGTACTTTGACTTTCGCTTACTGAAGTACTAGTTGATTGGCTTTCACTTACAGAAGTTGATGTACTTTGGCTTGAACTTACTGAAGTACTTGTTGATTGGCTTTCGCTTACAGAAGTTGATGTACTTTGACTTGAACTTACTGATGTACTAGTTGATTGACTTTCACTAACACTAGTTGAAGTACTTTGACTTGAGCTTACTGA